>OLRQ01000175.1_pt1 | contig 72453 bp, 77 predicted proteins | sample 1671971 | NCBI WGS metagenome assembly OLRQ01 (sample SAMEA3136631, study PRJEB25190) | human gut metagenome | biome: human gut; feature: human-associated habitat; material: faeces | place: Austria | collected 2013
GACCTATCCGGTCCTCTCTAGATGTTAGCTTTTCGTCACCCACTACAGTTGACAAGGAGCCTTTTAAACTTTAAAAAAAGAGGGCTCAACCCTCTTCTTACAAAAATTGACATTACATCAATGGCGCAACTAGTCTGGCCAATAAACCTAGGGTCTTTTGATAGAATGGAAGATTTTTAACATCAGTCGTACTGACTCGGTGACACTGGTCTTTTGTCGCTTGGAAATCTTCCTCAATATCAAGAACCGAAGAAGTCCCATAAAGATAGGTCGCACACTCAAAATGATGATATAGACTTCGGTAATCTAAATTAATCGTTCCTACAACAGCCCTACTATTATCACTTACAAAGACCTTAGCATGAATAAATCCAGGGGTGTACTCATAGATTTTAACGCCAGAGGCCAGCAGTGTTGGATAGTAGGTCTTAGCTAGGTAGTAAGCTGACTTTTTATCAGGAATGCCAGGCATGATGATAATAACGTCTACCCCACGCTCAGCCGCAAATTTCAATGCATGTAATAACTCACCATCTAAAATAAGATAAGGTGTCATGATATGAACAAAATCACGGGCATGGTTAAGAATATCAATATAGACATTCTTACCAACTTTATCCTTGTCCAATGGAATATCTCCATAAGGAACAACAAAGCCAAGAGTGTCAAAGCCCTCATGTTCAACCATATACGGTGTCACATCTAGCAGTTCATGAGAGTAGGTCCACATCTGCAGAAATAGGACTATGAAAGTATCAACCGCTGGCCCCTCCAGCATAAGGGCAGTATCTTTCCAATAACCAAAACGCTCAATCTTGTTAATATACTCGTCAGCTAAATTAACCCCACCTGTGAAAGCAACCTTACCATCAATCAGCAAAATTTTTCTATGGTCACGGTAATTATAATAGGTCGACAAGAATGGCGTCACTGATGCAAAAACACGAGACTGAATGCCTATATTTTGCAAACGTTTCTTATAGTCGAAACTTAAAGTTGAGAATTCATTCATGCCATCATACAGTACTCGAACTTCCACCCCTTCTTGAACCTTCTGTTTCAAGATTGCTAGGATTTCACCCCACATCTCACCTTCACCAATGATGAAATATTCCAAGAAAATATACTTCTCTGCTTTAAGGAGCTGTTTCTTCATTTCTTCAAACTTGTCTTCACCACTTGGGAAATAGGTCGTCTTCGTGTGACGATAAACTGGAAAAGAACCATTCACATTTTCAAGATATTGGACCAAGTTATAGTTGCTCGTGTGACACTGCTTAAGCTCTTCGAGGGCCTGATTATCCTGTTTCAGAATACCAGAACTGCGGTCAATATTGCTCTGAATAGCACGCTTCATCCCTGTGTAACCTATATCAAGTTTCGTATAAGCCAAGAGCAGGGCTCCGATAATTGGAAAAGGCAATACAATCAGGAGCCAAGTGTTGACGGCTGTTGGTTCCATATCACTTTGGAAGAGATAGATAATGGCCAGAATACAAAGGACTACTTCTGTTACTTGCAGGTGTATCCTATATTGATACAACCAGAGGTAAGACATGGCCACAACAACAAGCTGCAGTATAATGATTAAGAAGATAATCGTAGCACGACTAAATATTCCACGAAGAAAGCCTCGACGACTCTTATCATAAAGACGTTCAATTTTAGCTTCGTTTTTGATAGCATGACTCCTTTCCCTTTTTAAATCATCTTATTATAGCAAAAAATGACTTAATTAATTTAAATTTTCTTTAATGACTATCTTGGCTCAACTTATCTAATAAAGCTTGAGCTACTTTTTCAGGAATTCCAAGAGCTTGGATGTCTTCGACACTGGCTTGTTGGATAGCTGTCATTGATTTGAAGTTTTTGAGGAGTTTTTGTTTGCGTTTAGGTCCCAACCCCTCCACGCCATCAAGTTTGGAACTGAAACTATTCTTACTACGGACTTGTCGATGGAAGGTGATGGCAAAGCGGTGTACTTCATCCTGAATACGATGAAGGAGGAAAAACTCCTCGGATTGACGTGGCAAATCAATGACTCGCAAAGGATCTCCAAAGAGCAATTCATTGGTTTGGTGCTTGTCATTTTTCTGAAGACCTGCAACCGGGATAGATAGATTCAGCTCATTACGAAGCACGTCCTTAGCGACATTGACCTGACCTTGACCACCATCTATTATAATGAGGTCTGGTGGGGTTAGACCATCACGTTTGACACGACTATAACGGCGACGAATGACCTCACGCATGCTGGCATAATCGTCAGGCCCTTCAACCGTCTTAATCTTGTATTTGCGGTACTCTTTTTTATTAGGTTTGCCGTTCTCAAAAACGACCATGGCAGATACAGGGCTCGTTCCCATGATGTTAGAGTTATCGAAGGACTCGATGCGAACCGGTGTCGGAATTCCCATGAGTTTTCCTAGATTTTCAATGGCTCCTTGGGTCTTAGCTATATCTTTTTCAAGAAGATCAAATTTTTGGGTCAAACTGACACGAGCATTTTTCGTTGCCAGATTAACCAACTGCTTTTTCTCGCCTCTTTGCGGTTTAAAAACCTTGACTTCATCTCCGACCAGAGCTTCGACAGACTCTTGATCAATATCTCCTGGAATGAAAATCTCCTTAGGCTTGAGATGACGGCTATCCAAGTAAAATTGACCCATATAGGTTAGAAAATCTTCCTCAGCATCATTATAGTAAGGGAACATATTGACATCACGCTGGATGAGTTTCCCTTGGCGGACAAAGAAAACCTGAACACACATCCAGCCCTTGTCCACGTAGTAGCCGAAAATATCGCGGTCCTGCATATCTTGACGGATAACCCTTTGTTTGGTCCTGAGCGTCGACACTGCCTCAATCAGATCTCGATATTCTGCTGCCCGCTCAAACTCCATCTGATCAGACATGTCCTTCATCTTGGCCTTGAGCTGGTTAACGATTTTATCATCATGACCGTTTAGGAAATTCTTGACATCCTCAACCAAACCTTGCCAATAGGCTTCGGTGGTGTGACAGATGGTGTGAGCCTTACATTGACCAATATGGTAGTAGAAACAGACCTTGTTGGCAGGATTTTTACATTTCTTAAAGGGGAAAATACGGTCCAACAGCTTCTTGATTTCATTGGCTGCACCAGCATCTGGGTAGGGACCAAAATAAAGACCACCATCCTTCTTAACCTGGCGGGTAATCAAGAGCCTTGGATAGAGTTCCTTAGTAATCTTGATAAATGGATAAGACTTGCCATCCTTGAGACGAATGTTAAATTTAGGCATATTCTCTTGGATGAGGTTAATTTCCAAAAGCAAGGCCTCGATATTAGACTCGGTAACGATAAATTCAAAGTCTGCAATCTCGGATACCAGAAGCTCCGTCTTGGTATCATGACTTCCACGAAAATAGCTACGCACACGATTTTTTAGATTTTTAGCCTTACCGACATAGATAATATTGCCAAATTTGTCCTTGTGGAGATAACACCCCGGGTTGCTTGGGAGCAGTTCCAACTTATGTTTAATCAGATCGTTCATGCTCTCATTGTAACAAAAAAAGAGCAGAAAAGCTCTTCGAAATCATGGCTATCATAGCTCTACTTAGACAAAATTTTCAGGATTTCCTCATAGTTTTTGACTTGATAGGTTGGAACAGCTGGAGTCTCATTGACTAGGTTCCTTGGATTGAACCAGACACTATCAATGCCTGCATTATTACCACCTTGGATATCAGCAGTTAGACTATCACCAATTATGAGAGCTGAGCTTGGGTGAAAATCATGGACCTGATTGGCAATTTTATCAAAAAAGTCTATAGACGGTTTGTGGGCACCCACCTCATCAGAGATGAAGACATCGTCGAAGAAAGGTAAAATACTTGAAGCCTGCAGGCGACCACGTTGGATAAAACTAACACCATTAGTTGCTGCATAAATCTTGTGACCACGGTCTTTGACATCCGCTAAAAAAGCATGAGCCTGAGGAAGTTCCTGCCCCTGTTGACTCAAAAAATGTTGATAACGGCCAGCTAAGAAACTACCATCTACTTCTTTTCCAAAGTGCTCAAAGAGACGTGAAAAGCGCGTACGAAGTAATTCAGGTTTTGTAATCAAACCATGGTTGAGGTCCTCCCACATAGCACGATTCATGGGAATATAGTGGTCTTTATAAACCTTGATTTCTTGGGAAGCCACACCAGCCTCTTCTAGTAGGAAAGTTAAGGCCAAATCTTCAGCACGGTCAAAATCTAGGAGAGTGTGGTCCAGATCGAAAAGTAGGAATTTGTATGGCAAGAGTAATATCCTTTCAGAATTCATTCTGACTTGATTATACCACAATCCCACAATCGTTGACATTCAGCTGACCAACCATTAAGACTACAAGGTGATTACATGCCTACCACCACATTATCAATGAAAATATTGACATCAGAGGTGACTTTTCATAAAAAAGTTAACGTAAAACATATAGGAGGTTAACATAAATAAAACATATAGGAGGGTTAACATAAATAAACAAAACCTGTTCCATAATCTTAATTGCACTAGGTGCTGCCTTAATCGTAGCTCTATCGCCATTTCAGATTGCTTTAGGACCTATTTCCTATCACACTTCAAACATTGGTAATCGGCTTAATTGCTACACTTTATCGCCCTAAAGAAGCAACTCTTTCCGTTTTACTTTACCTTTTATTAGGAGCAATTGGTCTACCAGTTTTCTCTGGTGGCAATGGTGGTCTTCACACCTTTATTGGACAAACTGGTGGATTTTTACTTTTCTTCCCACTAAGAGCATTAGTCACATCACTGATCGCAAATCGTAAGAAAATCCTAATACAAATTTTCATCGCAAACTTTTTAGGTGAAGTGGTCCTTTTCATCGGAGGTGCCATTGGCTTTATAATTTTCACTCACTCTCTTATCCTAACTACTCTAAAATTGGTAGTCCTACCATTTGTACTATCAGACCTCATCAAAATTACCCTAACAACACTATTTAGTCTCTTGTTACTAAAAGCACTTCAATCTCAGTCTTACTTTAAAATTGAAAAATAGCTAAAAATACCACTCAGTCTGAAGGTATTTCGTAAAGAAACGGTTCAGGTTGGGTGGTTTTTTCTTGTCCATTTTTGCTCATTTTTCTTTAGTTAATCAGTCCAAAAATTTTATACATTGCTACTACTAAGTAATTGTTGAAGAAGTTTTAACATGTCAACAAACGAATAAATAAAGATGTATTTATTGAAATTACTAACGTTAATAAGCTAAAACACCAATAGTGTTAAATATCTAAACAGAATATTCCTTTTGGAACAACTCTTCAACAAGATAAATTATTAAGTTTGTTAATAAGCTTAGACCTACAGTTAAGATAATTCCCCATAAAAGTTTTGTAAGATTCATCGTACGTAGCCCATCAAAGAGTATGACTCCGAGACCGCCTGCATTAATCATTGCTCCAATTGTGGCGATTGCAATAATGGCAGTTGAAGCCAATCTTAAACCAGCGAAAAATGACTTTTGAGCTAGAGGAAATTGAACCTTTAACAAAATCTGCCACTTAGTCATCCCCATAGCCTTTGCTGCTTCAATAACATGTTTATCAACTTGTGATAGTCCTGACAAAAAAGTTCGAACTAAAATATATTGAGCATAAATAACTAAGACAATGATAGCTGTTGTTTGACCTAATCCCGTAATAGGTATCAAGAGAGCAAATAAAGCAAATGAAGGAATGGCATACATTAAAGAAAAAAGATAAATAGTAATATGACTAAATTCTTTATAAAAGTTAAGAAATATTGTAACAAAAATTGCTAATACAATTGCAGTAACTATCGCAATAAAACTTATCTCAATATGTTCTAGTAAAGCACTAAGAAATTCATCATAAGAATTTCTAAAAACATCAAACATATTCCTACCCCCATAAGCTTTCTTGGTTTTTGGCTGTATCAAGTAGTCGCTTAACAAAATCATTTGCAGGTTTCTTTAAAATGGCTTCTGGTGTATCAAATTGCGCAATTTTTCCTTCGTCCATAATCATAACTCGAGTTCCCAATTTAAATGCTTCGTAAATATCATGAGTGATAAAAACAAAGGTTTTATTTGGATAAGTTTTATGAATTGTCAACAGTTCTTCTTGTAATTCACTTCTTGTAATGGCATCGATAGCCCCAAAAGGTTCGTCAAAAAGCGTCACACTAGGATCTGCAGCCAAAGCTCGTGCTACTCCAACACGTTGCTGCTGACCACCAGATAATTCATTAGGATATCTCTTAGCATATTGATCATAAGGTAGCTTGATTAATGATAATAACTCTGACACACGCGCCTTTATTGTTTTTTTGTCCCAATTAAGTAATTTTGGAACAATAGCGATGTTTTCTTCAACTATCTGATGAGGAAAAAGTCCAATCTGTTGAACAACATAACCTATACGACGTCGTAACGTAATTTCATCTAGCTGATCAATTTGGCTACCATCAAATATTACAGCTCCTGAGCTTGGTTCTATAAGACGATTTATCATTTTTAAAGTAGTCGTTTTTCCAGATCCAGATGTACCTAAGATGGTAATAAATTCTCCTGTTTTTATCGAAAAATTAAGATTATCAATAACAATCTTATCACCGTAACGCTTTGTCACATGATCAAATTTTATTATTTCTGTCATACATTTTCTCTCTATTTGATTGTTTTATAAAAATCTTGTGCTACTTTTTGATAGTTTTGACCCTCTACATCTACTTTAGCGTTAAGTTTAGTCACAGTCGCTGTATCCAATTTTTTAGAAATTTTGTTCAACGTACTTTCTATTTTCGGATTAGACTTCAACACATCATCTCGAACTATAGGAGCCAAATTATAAGGGGGCCAAAAATGTTTGTCGTCTTTTAAAAGAAGATATTTATCTGTATTAATCAATTGACCTTCAGTTGTATATGCCGGAGTGACATCAGCTTCTTTATTGTCTAAAACGGTGTATTTCAAGCTATTGTCATAAACCTTGGAAGACTTCCATGAAAAATCTCCATAGATTTTGGCTAATCCAGGAAGACCGTCCTCTCTCTGATCAAATTCACCTTGAGAAGCAAAATTCAACTCAGAGGCATGTCTTTGTAAGTCTGAAATTGTCTTAATTCCCAGCTGATTTGCAATATCCGTTCGAATGACTAACCCTTGACCATCATTTGCTGAAGCATATTTCAACCAAGTTACCTTGAACTTTTTCTCATAGTCTTTTTTGACGGTTTCATATACTTTTTGAGAGTCTGTTTCCATCGGTTCTTTTAAGATTGAGAGTAAGCCAGTTCCCGTATATTCTGGATACAAATCAATCTCTTTATTTATCAATGAACGATGAATCAAAGAACTAGAAATGTTAGAAACTCTCTGAACTTTATAACCATTATCTTCTAAAGCTAAGGCATAGATTTCAGCTACAACTAGATTTTCAGTAAAATCTTTAGATCCTATTCGTATTGTGGCATTCGTCTTAGAACTATTTACATTATGGGAGTGTTTTCCTACAAAAATAAAACCCGTCACAACACCAATAATAATAGCTAGTAAAATTCCTAAAAATAATTTTTTACGCTTCATATTTCATAACTCCTTTTCTTGTGTTTTTCAATAGGCAAACGACTGATTAGTAAGTCAAAAAGAATCATACTTATAAACGATAATAAGGCAACCGACCCACCACCGATTATCAAAAGGTCATAGCGATACAACCCTAATCCTGTAAAAATGATTGTACCTAGTCCACCTGCACCAATATAAGTTGCAAGAGTGGCACTAGCAATTACTTCAATCAAAGCTAATTTAATTCCATTTAGGATATGTGGACTTGCTAAGGGGAGGCTCACTTTATATAATTTTTGCCACTTTGTCATGCCAAGTCCCGTGGCTGTTTCAATTAAACTCTGTGGAACCTCGTTAAATCCCACAATAGTATTTAATAAGATAGGTGGAATTGCTAAAAACACCAAAGCAATGATGGCAGGTAGTCGACCCACACCAATAAAAGGAATAAGAATAAACAAAAGTCCTAAACTAGGAATAACTCTCAAGCCCTGAGTAAAAAAACTAGCAGCTTGTCTTAACTTAGGTTTAGAGTAGCTAAGATAGCCTAAGGGGAAACCTATTACTAATGCAATCATTAACGCTTCTCCACTTAGTGCCACATGATCTCCAAGTATTTTGACATAATCCTTACCATATTCTATAAAATACTGTTGTATTTGTTGAATGATCAACCTAATCTCCTTTTCATTTTCTGTATTTTCATCTCCATCTACTGAGCTATGGCTTGTTACTTAGTAAATAGTGTTTGAATACAGATTTTTCTGATATCCTCTGAAATACCTCTAATAACCTGGTATAGCATATGATGGTCTTGTAAAGTACCGTATCGTTCAAAGATTATTTGGAATACTTCATGAGTTAATAAACCTAAAGGTCTTTCTTCTGGAAAACGAATAGCTATGGCTTGAGTAGCATAAAGTAACTCAATAGCCAAAATTTCGTGAAGTTTGTTTACAATTCCATCTAGTTCTTGAAGAATTAAAGGTAGGTTGGTTTGCCTATCTTCCATTTCTCCTGCCAAAGGATAAGAAATATTTGATAAGGTTTGGCTAGCATGATGAATCTCAACATCTAAGGTTGCAGCCGTCTTTTGTAAAGCTTGTAATCCGAAATATTGGTGTTCATCAGCAATTAAAAAACGACTCAAACCTGTAAAATCCGGATTACCTAGTTTAATCATACGTTGAATTGAAGCATTAGAAACATGACTCAAAGCAACGTTCAACATTTCAATCGCCAAACTAACATTTAATGTTTCAAAATGTGGTGTTGACAAAATACGTTGATTGTCAATATCAACCATTGGATTGTCATCAGATGACTCTAATTCAAGTAACAGTTGCTCCTCAACATACGATAAACTATCATAAGCGGCACCATGAATCAGTGTGGCATTTCTAAAGCTGAGAGGATCCTGAACCGTTTTTGTTTTATTATTTAATAAATAACTGTCCCTCAAGGCAGATTGAAAATGCTGACTACTTATGTTTTGACCATTGTGATGTTTCGCTTTAACCACCAAATCATCCAAAGGTGTTATATTTCCACCTAAAGCTTCTAAAGATAAACTACAGGCCAGATCAAACCAATACAAAAGATTTTTAATTTTAGGAATCAATAAAGATAATCGTGAAAACGAAACAGCATTTGAGCTAATTACCGCTAATCCATCTTTAGCATAAAAATGAATAGGTTTAAGATGAAGTCGCTTAAAAACTTCTCTAGCCTCATAGCGATTACCTTCATAATCAACAAGTCCTTCTCCCATTAATCCCAAACCTATATAAGATAAAATACCAATATCACCCTCACCAACAGAACCAAAGCCGTTTACAACTGGAGTAACTCCTAAATTCAAAAAATCAACTAAACGTTCTGGGATGGCAACCTGGATACCTGCGTATCCTTTAAGCATATTGTTAAGATGTATCAACATTGCTGCTCTAACATTATCAATAGATAGTTCTGGTTCAATTCCAACACAGTGGGCATAGATTAACTGACGATTAAATTCCTCAATTTTATCTTTCGGGATTTTTCTATCCTTATTTTTACCAACACCAGTATTAAGACCATAAATCTGTTGCTGACTATCAAGAACCTGTAATACGACCTTCCTCGAAGCTTTGAGACGATGATAAGCTTCAGGAGCTATTGTCACTTTTTCCCCCTTAACTACACGTTCAATTGATTCAACGGTCAATCCGTATCCTGTTAATTCCATACCTTATCACCTAAATCGTAACTTATTTGAAAGCATGTCTATACAAGTCTATACCTAAAACATTCTCTACTTCGGGGTAGACACTAGGATCCTTCACACCAGTACTTAACGGAAAATGTTTATGTGAAATTTTGAAAACAACAACTTCTTCGTCAATACTAATCTCGTCAGTACTCAAGGCCTTGGCATCTTTTGCCCTAAATAAAGTAATAACATCAGGATAAGTAGCAACACGTCCTAGTGCTTGACTATCTACAGCCATAAATTCATTTTGAACATGGAGCGTTACATTATCCGATTCAGTTTTTATTTTTACCTTACCAACATCAAAAGCTTCATCGGTGTATGTCATATCCTTGGCAACAACCTTACCTTTAGCTAAAATTTCTCCATGAGTATGCTTAACAATAGCATCAATAATCGATGAACCATCTTCATTTTGATGTTCTAGTATGCAATATCCCAATTCAATAGCCTTAGATAAGCCTCCAATAACAGCATTCTGTTTGATATAAGATGCTGTGAGAGGATGACGGGCAGCAGCAATGAAACCGCCTGATAAATCCGAAGCTATTCGAAGAATTTTCGAAGTGTAAGCTGCCGTTCCTTGCACGGATAACTCAATATGGCGACCTGTTTCACGACGTCCACCTGACACAGCTTGAATAGTTTCATAAGTCGTATCATTAGCTACACCCATATTTCCCATTTTCCCAGTAGGATGGGCTCTGATATCACCAGTAGCGTCAACAACAGCTAATCCCAATGCTGATGCTGATAGCCAACCGTTTGTCGAACTGGATTTTCCATTCTGAGGTGTTAATATACCTTTGATTTTTTCAGGATGGGGATGTTTCTCAAGGAGTAATTCAACCGCACGAATATAATCTTTTCCCAACATCTGCCAATCTGTTGTCCCAGCCGGTGCTCCAATTGCTGTTTGAGTGATAATCAAATCATCCTCTTCAAACTCATCAATAGTTTTTAAGACTACTGGAGATAATGCAACTGCTGCCTCTCCCATTTCAAGTCCGTGCTCATAAAAGCCACCGCCACCACTCGCATAAACGGAACCTCCAATACAAGCAGCTAACACATCATTCTTAGTCAAATATTTTATCGTCATTTAAAACTTCACTCCTTTATAAATGAACACGTCTAATACGTTTTTGCTCAATTTCGTCTAGAGATGCTTCATAGCCAGCATCCGCATAGCGAAGAACACCTAAGCTAGTGTCATTGGTGATTGATAACTGGACACGTTCAGAAGCTTCACGTGTCCCATCAGCTACAACAGTAATACCAGCACTTTGCATATAACCGGTGTATCCTCCTCCACCTGAATGGATAGCGACCAAATCTGCTTTAGACGATGCCGCTAACATGGCATTTAACAGTGGCCAGTCTGCAATGGCATCAGAACCATCTTTTAAATTCTCAGTCATAATATTAGGATGTGCCATAGCTCCAGCATCCAAATGATCACGTGTAAAAGCAACTGGTGCTGATAGAACACCCTCTGCTACTAAATCATTAACAGCTAAAGCTAATTGAGTTCTTTCCTCATGGCCTAACCATCCGATACGAGCAGGTAAGCCTTGAAAAGGAACATACTTACGTGCTAATTTGATCCAATCTGTGATAATGGTATTATCTGAAAAGTGCTCTAAAAGATAATCGTCAATAATGTGAATGTCCTTTGGATCTCCTGACAAGGCTATCCAACGAAAAGGACCTATGGCTCTTTCAAATAGGGGTCTTAAGAAAGCTTCTGTAAAAATAGGAATATCGAAGGCATTCTCAACTCCGAACCGTTTTGCCTGTGTACGAATATTATTCCCATTATCAAAGACTTTAGCGCCTTTATTTTGGAAAGAAAGAATTGCTCTGACTTCTTTAGCAATTGAAGCACCAGCATCAGATTCTAGTTTCTTTGGATTTGACTGACGAACCTGTATCACTTCTTCTAAAGAGTAACCTTCTGGAACATAGCCATAAAGAAGATCATGAGCTGCTGTCTGATCACTCACAATATCAGGAACGATTCCTCGATCTAAAATATCTTGATAGACTGTTGCTGCATTTCCGATAACTGCAATAGAAACATTTTCACCTTTTCTTTTAGCATCATCTATCCATGACAATGCTTGATCTAAACTATCAGTCTTTTTATCAACATAACCAATTGATAAACGCTTATCAATATTGTCTTCATTAACATCGACAACAATAATATTTGCACCCGCCATTTTAGCTGCCAGAGGTTGAGAACCACCCATTCCACCCATACCAGCAGTAAGAATTAATCTCCCTGACAAATCATCGCTGAAATAAAGACGACTAATAGATTTAAAGATTTCATATGTTCCCTGTATGACTCCTTGTGAACCAATATACTGCCAATCTCCTGCAGTCAATCCACCCCAAGCAATTAAGTTTTTATCATACAAATCATAAAAATTTTCCGAAGTCGCCCACTTACCGACTAAATTAGAGTTAGCCATTATAACCAAGGGAGCATCTGGATGTGTTTTTAAAATGCCTATAGGTTTCCCAGATTGTATAATTAAAGATTCATCTTCCTCAATCGTTTTTAAACTTTCGACAATAGCTTCATACGACGACCAATCTCTTGCTGCTTTGCCTAGAGCACCATAAACGATAAGATTATCAGGATCTTCAGCATTTTCCAAAACATTTTCCAAGAGCCTAAGAATCGCTTCTTGACGCCATCCCTTAGTTCTTAGTTGATTTCCTCTTTGTGCTTTTATCGTCATCCCTGTACTTCCTTTTCTTTTAATATGTTTTTTATGTTATCACCAAACAATTGTCTTGCATAAGCTATTTTTTTTATGGCGCATCATAAATAAAAGTTATGACCGATTGTAAAAGTTTCAAATTATTCATGATTTATATCTCTCAATTGAAAACAAAAATACCTCAATAATTAGAAAAAAAGTCCAATCATTGAGGTACGATTTATTATCTTAGTCCTAGTATAAAATTAATATGATTTTTCTGCCTTAGTTGAAATTGCTATAGCCTTCTTCTACCCAAAAAAACGACCCACAGGCCGCCCTCTCTGATTTATGAAAAATAAGTATTGCTTACTTAATAGACTACCATTATATCTGTTAAAGCTTAAAGAAACATTAAAATAGGATGTTTTTTATTTTAAAATACAATTTTGCTTAAGCAGCTAATATCACTAATTCATGGTATACTGGGAATACAAGATTAATCAGACGAGGCGTGTTATGAAAAATTTAAAATTTCAATCCGTTTTTGACATCATCGGTCCTGTCATGGTAGGGCCTTCCTCAAGCCATACTGCAGGAGCTGTTCGTATCGGAAAAATTGTTTCGGCAATCTTTGGTGATGCACCCACTGAAGTAGAATTTCAACTTTTTAATTCCTTTGCAAAAACCTATCGAGGTCATGGGACAGATGTGGCTCTTGTGGCTGGTATTTTAGGTATGGAAACTGATGATCCTGATATTCCGCATGCGCTTGATATTGCACACGAAAAAGGTATTAAGGTCTACTGGAAGATCAACAAAGACAGCAAGGCACCGCATCCTAACACCACTCGTATTACACTAAAAAATGCTACAAAAACTATCTCTGCCACTGGTATTTCCATCGGTGGAGGGAATATCCAAGTGACTGAACTCAATGGTTTTGCGGTCAACCTCAAAATGAATACACCTACACTTATCATTGTTCACCAAGATGTTCCAGGAATGGTTGCTCTTGTGACTGATATTTTATCTCGTTATGGTATCAATATTGCTCAGATGACTGTCACTCGAGAAAATGCTGGTGAGAAGGCCATCATGATTATAGAAGTTGACTCTCACCAGTGTGATGAAGCTGTCGCTGATATCGCAAGAATTCCAAATTTGCATAATGTGAATTTTTTCAGTTAAGAGGAGATTTCCATGTTTTACACTATTGAAGAATTGGTTCAACAAGCTGACCGTGATTACCAAGGTAATATTGCTGAACTCATGATTGCCACAGAAACAGAGCTATCTGGACGTGACCGTTCTGAAATCTTAGATCTCATGACACGAAATCTCGAAGTGATGAAAGATTCTGTTCAGACTGGTTTGTCCCCAGAGAAATCACCGACAGGCTTAACTGGGGGGGACGCTGCCAAACTGGATGCCTACATCAAAAGAGGGAAGACTTTGGCTGACTCTGCTGTCTTAGGGGCTGCAAGAAATGCTATGGCCGTCAATGAATCTAACGCCAAAATGGGATTAGTTTGTGCTACTCCAACGGCTGGTTCAGCAGGTTGTTTGCCTGCTGTTCTAACTGTTGCTATCGAAAAATTAGGCTTGAACGAATCACAGCAACTGGATTTTCTCTTCACTGCTGGAGCATTTGGTCTAGTCATCGCCAATAAGGCCTCAATTTCTGGAGCAGAGGGAGGATGTCAAGCCGAAGTTGGGTCTGCCTCTGCTATGGCTGCAGCGGCTATTACAATGGCTGCTGGTGGAACACCTTTTCAAGCTAGCCAAGCCATTTGCTTCGTACTAAAAAATATGTTGGGACTCATTTGCGACCCTGTAGCTGGATTAGTCGAAGTCCCTTGTGTCAAACGTAATGCTATGGGAGCAAGCTTTGCCCTAGTAGCTGCCGACATGGCTTTGGCAGGTATCACATCTGCCATTCCAGTAGACCAAGTTGTTGACGCTATGTATCAGGTCGGTTCAGCTATGCCAACTGCCTTTCGTGAAACTGCCGAAGGTGGCTTAGCAGCAACTCCAAAAGGAAAAGCACTAGCAAAAGAAATCTTTGGTTGAGAATCAGTCAACGTCCATAAATTACGAATTCAAAACTATAAAAGGCAAACATCTACTATTAAGATGTTTGCTTTCATTCTGAGATCATCAATTAAATGATACTCTTCAGTTAATAATAACGTCCAAAAGTAAAAAGAGGGCTTAAAGTTAAAGATACGATATTAATAAGAAAAGTTACAATCCATAATAGGTTTGAAACCTTGCTAAATTGCAAATAAACTTAGTGTCCATAAGTCTACTATTTCAAGAGAGTTAAGATGATGACAAAATGATTATTCCGCAGCCTTAGCACAGGAACTGCACGACCACATAGCTAAGTAAAAAGTCGGAAGTCTCGTTCGATATCAAAGTTGAAAATAGAGATTGAGAACGGTTTAAAATCCTCCTGGTCGCCTGAATGGATTTGTGACCGCTATCCCTGATGAGGCTTTTAACAAGGCTTTATACGATATCAATCACCGACCATGAAAATGTTTAGCCTTCAGAACTGCTTGTGAAGATCTAGAAGATGAGTCAGAGTAAACGTTGCACTTATTCTTGCAATTTATCACATATAATAGAAAAAATATCAGTAACATCTTTAATTTGATTCATTCTAAATACAATAACTATCAAAGAAGCATCTGAAGTCAGACTCAGATGCTTCTTTATTTTATTATTTCAACTTTTTCACTTATACATCCCCTTATGCTTCTTCAAATACTTCTTACCATACCAGTCTTCTACTGACTCGCCCTCCCAGTCACAGTATTCTTCAGGATATTTCCATTTGCAGTAGGCATGGAAATTCCATAAAAATAAGAAAATCCATCATTATCAGATTCATTACAATTCACATTCCTAAGAATTATACTCCCTCCACCAAGGTTGAAAACGTTATAAGTAAACACTTTAAAAGGCAGTAAATAGGCTCGTTTAATACATTTGACAACCAGTATGATGGAAATCCATATTAAGAAAGAGACTAAATAGACATCCGCTGTTAAAAGCGGATATTTAGAAACGGGTAAGCTTAAATCGTTAGGATCAGAGTCATGAAAGGATAGAGAGGCAACTAGAATCATGAAATTGATAAAGATAAGGCCAACCAAAGTCAGAAAAAGGCTTTGAAGACGTAATTTTATAGTGGGTTCTCCTTGTTTATAGTAGGCTTCCACCCTATAGAAAACATCTTTATTTTGATACTGAACAAGCCTGTCATCTTCTAAGACTAACTTGCGAAAGGGCTCACTTGCTTTATGTACATCTCCTTTAAGAGTGACATTCAAGGATTGGTAGTAGATAACTTCCAACTGATGGTACTTTAAGTCATTGCTTAACCCTTCGAAATAATCATTTCTTTTGTGCGCAATGATTATTTCATAAAGAGCGAGACAGACCTTTTTGTTTTCTTGGCCAGTGTAGATTCTGTGATGGTCAATTCATCTTTACCTCTTACGAACCAGCACTTTTATAGGCATCCAATCCCTATCCCAGAGTTTCAAGGAAATAAAAAAGAAAACAAGGGAAATCAAAATCAAACCACCGATGTTAAAGAGCCCATTCTTATCTTGCAAGAAATATCTAGCTGGATAATAATCCGTAAAGGCGAAAGGCACGATAAAACTGATCAACCAACGAAGGAGCGAATTGCAAATTGATATCGGGTACTTGGCAAAATCATTGAACATATAAAAAATATAAATCATGGCACCTGACTGCTTGGTCCAAAAAGCAATGCTGGCTGTTGCAATTTTCAAGGAAGTATAAATCAAGGTCGCAAAGGGAATACAGACTAGGAAAATCAGGAATTTTGGAAGAGTCCAAGCAATGCTTGATACTGTTGTCGCTAGTAAAACACCACCGACCAAGAGTTCACCCAAGGCATCAATCTGAAAGGTTTCAACTAGGATGTGGAAGAGAGGATTGATAGGACGAGTCAGATACTTGTCAAACTCCCCTTTTCGCACTAAACATTGTCCTAGTGCCCATAGATTGTCAAAAAAGAGATGATCCAGTCCCTTGGGAATCAAGGAAAATCCATAGATAAAAGCAATTTCTTGAAAAGTCCATCCTTCTAGGGATGGAATGTGTTGAAAGATGACATTAAGAAATAAGAGGTTCAAGCCTTGAGTCAGAAAGACTTCTAAGACACCAACCACAAAATTGACCTTGTACTCCATGATTTGCTTGATGTATTGTCTAATAAAAATCAGATGCATGCGTTGATATTTTTTCATACTAACCTCCTTAAATGGTGATAAATGACTGGACTCGTTTCCAAATCAACTGAGACAAGCCCCACCATCACTAAGAGCCAAAAAAACTGGAGCAAAAGCGCCTGAAGCATCTGACTGGCATCGTATTTCCCAACAATAATCATTACCGGAGTGTAAATCAAGGATGAAAAAGGCAAGAGTGACAGAATAGCTGAAACAACCTTTGGAAAGAAAGCCAAGGGAATCAGACTTCCTGACATAAAGGCCACTATGGAAGTCTTGAGTAGATTGGACCCCAAAGATTTTTAAACACAAAGGCTGTAAAACCAAAGCAGATATTAAAGAAAAAGTTAATCAGATAGGCGAGCGTTAAGCTAAAGAGATAAAGAATCGTCAATCCCAGCACTTCTACAATGCCTTGTCCAGACAAGATTTTCATCAAAATAATCACATTCAAAAATGGCAGGCCAACAGAGATAAAAATCAACCATTTGGAACCAAGCTCGGTAAAAAGATAAGAGGCAGAAAAATGCACTGGTCTTAATAAGCGCATGATAATGGAACCATCCTTTACCCCCTTCCCAATCATAAAGGAGCTATCAGACCTGGTCAACAGATTGGTCACAAAACTCATGATGATGTAGAGGGTAATATCTGGCATACTGAAGCCCTGAATCAAAGGCTCCTGGGAAGAATCAAAGACTGCCTTCCAGAGATAAAAGGCCACAAAGGCTCCCATGACATACCCAATCCGATAAAGAATAAAATTGACTCGGTAGGTGATTAATTCCTGAACACCTGCATTAATAAAGGGTTTATAACGTTGCCACAATTTGATCATCTTAGAGCTCCTTTCGATAGAAGTGGCGGATAATATCCTCGATATCCGTATCTACCATATTCAAATCGAGGATTTCAAAATCAGACAGGGCTTGCTTGATAATATCGGCTGACTGGTAGCGTTAACTATCGAATTCAATGTTGAGGCTATTCCCCTGTCTATCCATAATGATTTCAGGTAGGCCTTCATAGTGAGAGAGTCTTCATCTTGCCAAAAGTTTCCTTGAGTTGGCTCACCGTTCCATCAAAAATCTCCTGACCCTTGTCAATCATAAAAATCCGATCACAGAGTTGCTCAATATCACTCAGGTCATGAGTGGCCAAGAGAATGGTTGTTTTTTCCTCCTGATTGATCTGGGTAATAGCCCGGACGAATGTTATCCTAGACCGAAACGTCCAAACCAATGGTCGGCTCATCTAAAAAGAGCACCTTGGGAGTGTGAAGCAAGGAAGCTGCAATATCCGCCCGCATCCGTTGACCCAGTGAAAGAGTCCGAACAGGATCCTTGATAAATTCCCTCAAATCCTAGACTTCACTCAAAAAGTCCATTCGCTTATGGAAGAGCTAGTCTGGCACATAGTAAATCTTCTTCAAAACCGTGTAAGTCTCTTGCAATGCCAAATCCCACCATAATTGGGTTCGTTTCCCAAAAACAACTCCAATGTCCTTGACATAATCTTGACAATTGTCCTGCGGAATCTTGCCATTCATCCGACAAAAACCAGATGTGGGTTTCAAAATTCCTGTCAGCATTTTAATGGTGGTCGACTTCCTAGCACCATTTGCCCCGATAAAACCTAGAATCTGCCCCTTTGGCACCTAAAAGGTCAAATTCCTTGACCTCTTCAAAGGGTCTGCTTTTTAGGATGAATAAAGGAACGCAAAGCCCCCTTCAGGCCCGGTTCCTTAACAGTCTTAACAAAATTTTTCTGAAGATGTTTCACTTCTATCATTTCGTGTCATCTAAACACAAAAGGCCGATTCCTCATCTCCTAAAATCTGCCTTCTTTTTCACAGAGAAGGCCTCAGTGTGACTCTATTATAAAGCAGTTAAGAAGGAAACCAAGTATTATTCTCACAAAAGAGAAAATAGTTTTGATACTTGAAAAAACAAAAAAGTCTGTCTAAAAAGACAGACTCAGAATGTAGGATATAAAGCATTTATAGGAAAACATCCTTGGCGGTATATGGCACTGAAGGATTGGTATATAAAACAAATCTTTTAGCCAACAAGTCAGTATTAGAGTTGGCTTTGGAACTCTTCCAAGGAAGTTTCACTTAAAAATACTTCACTCTTACTAATTAATCTAATTTCAATTTTTAATTTAATCATAATGATAGAAAATTTACCTACTTCTCCTCATCCCAACCAGTCTTTTTCTTTGGCAATGCGGACGGCGTCTGTTCGATTTCCTGCATCAAGTTTGGTCAGGATGGCTGTCATATAATTTCGGACGGTTCCATTTGAAAGAAAGAGGCTTTCAGCGATTTCTTGGTTGGTTGACCCTTGGGCAACCATGGCCAATACTTCTTGTTCACGTTGGCTGAGTGGATTATTGTCAAAGGCGACACCTTCGACAAGCTCTGGTGAATACTCCTTTTGACCTGCTAGGACGGTATGGATGGTCGCCATGAGGTCACTGATGGAACGCTCTTTGAGAACGTAGGCATCTACCTGGGCTGCAAGGGCTCGTTTAAAATAGCCTTTACGTTTGAAAGTAGTCACAATAACGACCTTTGTTTCTCTTTGGTTGGCTCGAATCCACTCAAGAACATCAGGGCCTGTTTTAACTGGCATTTCAATGTCTAAAATGGCTACGTCGACTTTCTCTTTTTCTAAGAGAGTAATGGCTTCTTGACCATCACTGGCCGCATGGACCTCTTCGACATCGTCCTCCAACATGAGGAGTTGGCAGAGGGCATCCCTCAACATTGACTGGTCTTCGGCAACTAATAATTTCATGCTTTTCCTCCCTCTTTCAAATGCACACGAATGATTGTTGGATGCGACTGAGACAGGATTTCCAAGTCTCCATCGACCAAACTGAGACGCTCTCTGATACTGTGTAGCTCTTGCCCTGTGACTTCCTCAAAGCCACAACCATCATCCTCAAACTCAAGGACAATACCATGATCACGTCTTAGACGAATCTGACAGCTATCGGCCTGGCTATGTTTGATGACGTTATTGGCCAGTTCACGAAGCACCATGGACAAGGTCGACTGGATAACAGGTGACAGGCTGTCTAAGTCAAGGCTACTATCCACGGTCAAAATGATATCTGATAGGTCAAAGAGTCGTTCGAGTTCCAGTAACTCCTCAGCCACTGTTCGATACTTAAGCTTATTGACAATCTCACGCACCTCGTACATGGAGTCTCGGCTAATCTGGTTCAATTCTTCCAGATTCTTTCTAGCAGCTTCATACTGCTCCTTGTCCATCTGTTTCAGAGCTAACTCGGTTTTAAGACTCATCATGGCAAAGGTGTGCCCTAAGGTATCGTGCAAATCACGGCCGATACGATTGCGTTCATTTTCAGCAGATAGGATATTGATGGTCCGATTCTGCTCCGCAAGGGCTTCTTCCATCTTTCTCTCCTGACGCATACGATTTTGAAAATAGTACATTCCCAAAGAAAATAGGGAAATAGCCATAGACATGAGATGGGTGCTTAAATCGTCTGTCAGTAGGAAGGATGATGACGTCAAAATCAAGAGTGTCGCTAGAAAGGATAAGAATCGATAAGAAGATATGCTATCCTCAAAGCGCCAAACGAGAAGATTAACGTTGAAAAAGATAAACCACATCATGCCACCCTGGAAGGTCACGGACATAAAGATAATGTAAGCTAGAGTGTAAAACCACAGAAAGGGAATCCACTTGTTATAAGCTTTTTTCAAATACACTATAAGGAGATAAGCCAGAGTAAAGGCCAGCGTCAGACCTAAGGTCCAGACTGGATAATACCCACCAAAAACTCCTAAGATCGGGAAGACTAGGAAAATCAGACTAACAAAATAAGCAAAATCATTTTTCTGGTATGTTCTAAACATGGTCACTTTCTCTGTACGATTTGATAAAAAGGGCTAAGCCTGTAGCTATTGTAGCATAGACCAAGATAAAAATGAGTGATTTCCATGAAAATTCCCCTTTTTTCGCAAAATTGACTACCAACTGATTAATATGATAGATGGGTGTCCACTCGGAAATGTGCTGAACCCATTTTGGAAACAAGGTTACTGGCATCCAAGAACCACCAATAATAGCTAGACCAAAAAAGACGATATTTCCGACGATAGCCATGATTTGTTGAGACTTAATTTGGACTAGGAGTAAGCCAAAGGATAGGAAGACTAGACTTGACAAGAGTAAAAGAGCACCTGAACCGAGCCAATGTGATAATGGCATCTTAACATCACGCACAAAAGCTCCTACACAGAAAGTTACGATGATAGCAACCATAAAATTCATAAGAACTCGGAAGATTTTTGATAGGTAGTAGGCCTGAATACTGATTTTTGAATGTTCGATGTAGGTTAACCAATGCTCCGTTTGATCCTCTCTAAGCATGTAGGGAAAGGTAAAGAAACCAAAGCTGGACATAGAAAATCCTGTCATCGTCAACATATAAGACAAGATAAAGGCTTTTTGTGACTCTGGGTCAGGACCCATTTCCATACCTGAATACAAGAGGAAAAATCCGACGGGCATTCCGATAGACATGATAAAGACGGGCCAACTGCGCCATGTTTTTATCCATTCGATTTTAAGTAGTGCTTTCATGACTTGTCCTCCCTTGTGCTATCAGATAGACTATCTAAAAGTGTCTTGTTTTGAATTTCAATGTCAGAAATGCGACATCCTTTAGCTTGTAAACTACTCCAAATACTTTCAATATCTTTGGTCATAAAGGTTACAACATCACGTTTTTCAGTTACTTCATAAATTGCTGCCAGTTTATCAAGACTTGGTGCAAAGCGACTTGCTAAAGTGACTTGTTTTTCCTTTTCCTCGCTACGCATGGCATGTGGCGTAGTATCCCTGATGAGTTTCCCTTGATGAAGGACCAAGATACGGTCAGCTGTGTGTTCGACTTCTTCGATGTAGTGGGATGAATAAAGAATGGTTACACCTGACTTTTTCAGGTCATTAATGATTTCCCAGAAACGTTGGCGTGTCGTAGTGTCCATCCCTGCTGTCGGCTCATCTAAAAAGAGAATGTCAGGCTTGCCAATTAGACATAGAACAAAAGCAAGAAGACGTTTTTGTCCCCCTGAAAGTTTGTCCGCAAACTGCTGATACTGGTCGTCTTTGAATTGTAAGAGTGCTTGAATCTCTACTTTAGATAATCCATTCTCAGAAATATCTTGGAAAAAAGCAATCAGTTCCTTGACTTTCAATTGCGAGGGAATGGTATTTTCTTGGAGAAGGACCGCAATTTGATCTTGAGCTTTTCCCTTTTTACCCTTGATAAAGACTTGACCGCTACTGGCTTTCTTATCACCAAGAATACAGGACATCAAGGTCGTTTTACCAGCACCATTTGGCCCAATTAAAGCAAGACAGTCGCCTTGCCCCACCTCAAAGCTAATATGGTCTAAAATCGTTTTCCCTTTGATCTTTTTGACAAGATTTGTGACTTGAAGGACTGCTTCACTCATGTTTGTGATTTCCTTTCTTTTGGTAGAAGGCTAAAAAGACATAACAAGCTGCAACTGAGACACCCATAACACTGTAGAGAATACCACTACTACCATGAAGTACGACATAGACAAAGAGGGTGATCCAAATTGTAGCTAGAAGTATGATGCTCAGTAGTTTCAATAGTTTCATGCTAGATCTCCTAGTTTTTCAATTCATTAATGACAAGGTCGATAAAACTTTTAGCCATAGTGATGAGAATGTAGGCTGAGATAGACAAGCCAATAATCATGCCAAGATTTGAGAAAATAGCTTCAAAGTTGCCTTTTTCAAAGATATCAGTAACCATGCTAAGTCCAGCAAAGACAGTTGCGATAACAGCGTAGATAAGGTAAGATGTTTTGATTTTCATGAGATGACCTCTTTCGTTTTTATTATTTCTAAGTTATGACTAAAGTATATCTTTTTGGTCACTCTCTTTTTAGCACCAAATGTCATGACATGATATGACATTTGTCATGTGACGTAAAAAAAGCCAACCTAAGGTCAGCTTTTCATTTATCTTAATGACTCTTTTTTGAATGGTTCTTCCACCATGATGAAAGGATAGAACCTGAGATATTGTGCCAAATGCTAAAGATAGTTGATGGGATGGCTGCTTGTGGCACGAAATACTTCATAGCAAGCGTTGCTCCCAAACTTGAGTCTTGCATACCCACTTCGAAGGTAATGGCTTTTTGTTGAGGTTCTTCCAAACCAAGGAGTTTTGAAAATCCAAAACCAAGGACATAACCACAAAGATTGTGGAGCATGACAACCGGAATGACAAGAGCTGTCGCTGCTGTGAAAATATTGGCATGGTTGGCAGAAACCACTGCCCCAACAATCAAGAGGATGGCAACCTGTGAAATCAAAGGCATAATCTTAATGATGGCATCGATTTTCTTACCAAAAATAGAGTGGATAACCACACCCAAGATGATAGGAACAACAACGATACGCAAGGTACTAAGGAAAAGGTTCTGTGCAGGCACACTGACATACTGATCAGCCAAAAAGGACAAGAGCATTGGAATCATGAGTGGTGCCAAAAGGGTTGAAAGGGTTTCGATAGAAACATCTAAGGCGACATCCCCACCTGAAAGAAAGGCCATGACACTAGATGAAGTTCCGCTCGGACAAGACCCAACTAGGATAACACCTGCCGCTGTCGCACCCTTAAGATGGAAAATTATACAAAGCAACCAAGCCAAACCAGGCATGATGACATAGTGGGCAACAGTCCCAAGGATAACAGGAATTGGACGCTTAGCAATACGCTTGAAATCCTCAGTGGTCAAGGTAAGCCCCATACCAAAGAGAATCAAACCAAGCAAGTAGGCCGTATTGGGAATGACCCAACTACTTGTTGCTGGAAAGGCGTAGTTAAAGACAGCCCAGAGAATAACAGCTGCAGTAAACCATTTGCTGAGCCATTTACTAAAAGATACAAGTGAATCCATAGTGTAACCTTCTTTCTATTTTCATGATATAGTATAGCACTTTCATTTTGAATTTCAAGATATGTTTGGAATTTTCTGAAATTTATTTCAAAAAGAATAAACCCTCGCACTTGAATGGCGAGAGCTTAGAGATTTCTATAAACTTTAAACCTTGTCTTTCGACTTCTCTTCAAACTGCTGAGTCCGTTCTTCTCCCCACCACAGTGGTAACAATTCCCCCAGAGTGATGGTTTGACGTGTTGCGTAGTCAACCATAAACTCTAAGTTACGATTGTCATGATGGAGCTCCATTAAAAATTCTCGACAGGCTCCACAAGGCATACCAGACGGTCCACCGTGAAGTGGCTGGTCTCGAAAGACGATAATACGCTTGACCTTAGTCTGACCAGTTTCTTGATACATATTGAAAAGTGCAGCTCTTTCGGCACATAGATGGAAAACACCACACGTCCCTTCCATACAAAAGCCTGTGAAAATTTGCCCATCTTCAGCCTCAACGGCAGCCACAACGTGCCTAGCATAGACAAAGTCTGAGACTTCCTGTGGCTGATACAAAGCTTTTGCCTTTTCATACATCTTCTGCCAAATATCCATTATTTCTCCTTTAACCTCGATCACTTTCTCTATGAGATTTGATAAAGAGTGCAAGCCCTGTTGCTACTACAGTATAAGCCAAAATAAACAAAAGTGATTTCCATGAAAATATCCCGTCCTTTGCAAAATTAACAACTAACTCATTGACATGATAAACAGGCGTCCACTCAGAAATGCTCTGAACCCACTTTGTCGGGACCAAGCGTCTTACAACAATTGGCACACTGGGTACAATCAATTTCTTGAAAGACTTCATTGTGTACTTGCTGAACAATCTTATCTAAATTTTTAGGAGCCTTCTTATTGAGTTGTGCTAGAAACTTTCGGTGCTCCCCTTGCTTTTGACGTGCCAATTCCTCATAACGTTTGACATCAATAGTCTGTGACATGTGTTTTCTCCGATAATTTATAATTCTGTCATCTATTATAGCATAAAAGAAATAGAGCCTAGCTTGAACTAGACTCTATGTCAGTTACATTGATACTATTCTACGATAAGAACGCGATGTTAGGACGAAAACCAAGATATAAGCTAGGAAGAAAACACCACAAACAATGATAGTGACCACTAACATAAGATCTGGATTGAGAACTCCAATGATACGCACAATCAAACTGATCATATGATAAGCAAAGGCCAAGTGAATAAAGGCAAAAATCAAAGGGAGGAAGAAGATGGTAAGAACTTGCTTACGAATGGTTTGCTTGACTTGAAGGTCGTCCAAACCAATCTTTTGAAGAATAACAAAGCGCTCACGATCCTCATAACCTTCGGAAATCTGTTTATAGTAAATCACAAGAACTGTGCCAAGCATGAAGATGATGGATAGGAAGATACTAATAAAGAAGGTTCCGCCAACAAAGCCATTTACCATCCCTTCTGCATCATATCGGCTGTTTGCAGAGAAGTAAGACTCAGGGACACCTGTAGTTTGTCCAGCTAACTGTTTTGTTGCTTCACCTGCTATTTGGTCTAGCAAATCTAAATTTTTCTTGGCATCATGTGTGGAGTCCTTGACGTTAACACCAACATAAGTAGCTTGCGCTATTGATGTCCCTTTCATTGATGACTCAAAAATCTTGATATCTGGTACAACTAAGTAGCTATAATCTGACACAATAATCTTATAGATATTTGGTACTTTTTTATTGATAAAGTCACCAAGTTGCCTATGAATCTGGTAGTTCTTACCATCTATGGACAGACTCTTTTGCGTCTTCAATGTTTTATTCTTAGTGTATAAGGCAATTTGATTAGAACTGAGATTGAGTTCTTTCCCTGTCAATTGCTTAAAGGTTTCTTGAGAGAAGACCAGAACAATTGATTTTGGAACAACTTTTCTTTCATTTTTAGTAAAAACGGTTAACTTATTAGTTTCTTGATTTTTTATACCAAAGAAAAGATAAGAGACAGCTACTTCTTCATTTGCTTGCTCACCTGTTTTGATTAAGAAATCATCCATAAGCTTTTTAGTGCTTGTAAGGTCAACTTTATTGCCCGAAACTGAATAATCATGTGGAGCAGCACTCACCAAATAGTCTTTTTTCCCAGCATAGATACTTGCAGCTCCTACAAGCGTCACCAAAACCATACTTGAGAGGATAGCAATAGTCGCCAGCCCAACTGCATTTTTCTTCATCCGAAAGACAAGGTTGGAAATGGAAATCATATTATTAGGCTTGTAATAGTAGCTTTTCTTCTTTTTCAAGAGTTGCAGAACTACTGTTGTCCCGGCATTAAAGAGAAGATAAGTTCCAAGAATAACTAGTAAAACAGCCAAGAAAAAACTCATAATAGCTATTACTGGATTCTGAACAGAAAGAGCAAGATAGTAACCATACCCCATAGCCCCAAGCCCCAAAAAGGTCTGAATAACTAGGAAACGTCCCTTTTTTTCACCCTTAAGGCCATCTTTAGTTAATTGTAAAGGATTAAGCCGTAGCAATCGGAAACCATTTACCAAAACCAACAAACTAAAAATACAAGCAAAGATGACAAGAACAATAGGAATTGTCATTACCTGAAAGGTTGAAACTAAACCAGTACTTTCACCGATAAGCCTTTGAAGAAAAGCATAAATGAGTTTATCGAATAGCGCCCCTACACCTATACCTAGAAGCAAAGTCACAAAACCCATAATCATCGTTTCTTTTAAAATCATGCTAAAGAGGTGACGTTTCTCTAAGCCTAGCACACTATAGAGACCAAGCTCCTTTGAACGATTTTTCATGACAAAGCTGTTGGCATAAAGAACAATAATCCCAGAGGATAGGGCGACAATCCCAAGTCCCAACCCCAAAACCGTCTTGATAGCATCTGCCCTAGGTAAGTCATCCAGATGCGAATTAAGCGTTAAAGATGTAAAAATATAGGTAATGGCAATAACAAGAATAGTTGCCAATGTATACGGATAGTAAAGCTTACGATTTTTTATGAGATTGGACAAAGCCAGTCTATTGGTTAGACGAAACATATTAGTTCACCTCACTTGCCATTGTAGTTAGAGTATCAGAAATTTCTTGGAACATTTGATGTTCAGACTTATCCCCTTTGAAGATTTGATTATAAAGAATACCATCCTTAATAAACAAAACACGCTGCGCACGACTGGCGGCCGCTGTTGAGTGAGTTACCATAAGAATGGTCTGACCGCTGGCATTAATAGTTTCAAAGACATCCAAGAGTGCCGCTGAAGATTTTGAATCCAAGGCGCCTGTTGGCTCATCTGCTAAGAGAATTTCTGGTTTAGTGATGATCGCACGCGCAACTGCAACCCTTTGTTTTTGGCCACCTGAAATTTCATAAGGGTACTTCTCTAGTAAGGAATGAATTCCCAGTTGACGACTAATTGCATCAACTTGTGTCATCATTTGCTTAAGTGGGCGACGAGAAAGAACCAAAGGTAGCAGGATATTATCTTTAACTGATAGGGTATCTAAAAGATTGAAATCTTGGAAAACAAACCCTAATCTTTCACGACGGAAGCTAGAAGCATCCTTGTTTTTGATGGTTGCTGTGTCCATACCATTCAGATAGACACGCCCTGCTGTTGGTTTATCAAGCATGGCAAGGATATTAAGCAAGGTTGATTTTCCTGACCCGGACTCACCCATGATTGCAACATAGTCACCTTTATCAACCGTAAAATGGATATCTTTAAGGGCTTCAACCTGATTTCCTTTGAAACGTGTTTTATAGATTTTTTTAACATGTTGAACATCTAGTAATGTCATAATAAGCTCCTTTATTTATAGATTTAGAAGAGATTCTAGGAACCTCTTACTTAACTTCTGATACCATTTTATAGAAAAAGCAAGGTCTCAACCATAACCCTTGCTTTCATTTCTAGCCTTATTTCTTACACTTTTGTAAGTTATTAATCAATAGCCAACTTCTGCTTTTGAAAATGAATGGAAACTGTGGTTCCTTGACCTACTTGGGAGCTAATACTAATATCATGTCCAAGCTGATCAGCTATTTTCTTTGAAAGATAGAGACCCAGTCCAGACGACTGCTGAGTTAAGCGGCCATTGTAACCTGAAAAACCACGCTCAAAGACACGTAAAATATCACTATCCTTGATACCAATCCCAGAATCTTTAAGATAAAGCCTATTATCTTTGAAGTAAATGTCAATGCCACCACTTTTTGTGTACTTCAAACTATTTGATAAGACCTGCTCTACGATAACCAAGAGCCATTTTTCATCTGTAACGACCTCAACATCCAAGTCATGTAGATTAATAGTTAATCCTTTTTGAATAAAGAAAATACTATGCTTTTTAACAACTTCTTTAACCAAGGGGTCTAATGCAACCTGCCTCAACTGCAAATCATCATGAAAGTTTTCCAAACGTAAATACTGCAAGACCAGATTGGTGTAGGCATCAATCTTGAAGACCTCTTGCTCCAAGAGAGCCCTCGTTTTACTATCTGTAACATCCCCTAACAATAATTGACTGGCTGCTATTGGCGTCTTGATTTGATGCACCCAAAGGGTATAGTAGTCCATCAAATCTGTATAGCGCTTGCGCTCCTCCTCAGTCTGAACCATTTGACTCTCCTTAGCATTTTCCAAGGCCTGAGCTAGATAAAACTCTAAAGGACTTGATGGTGTCATTTTCTCATAGAGATAGGCTAAGTTATAAGACTGATAAGAGCTAACCAAGTCCCAAATAGCTATGATGATGGCCACAAATGTCAGTATGGTCAAGGCATAATGAAGAATATCTGCTGCCTCTTCAAATAAAAAGGCAAACAAAACCAAGATGATTTCATTAAAAATAAACAAAAGATAGAAAGGTAGACGAGACCTAATCTGATATTTGACAAATTGACGCTTATCCATCATGACGCAACCCGTAACCGACACCTTTCTTGGTTTCAATAAAGTCCTTCAAACCAACAGCCTCTAACTTCTTACGTAAACGTGCCACATTGACAGACAGGGTATTATCATCAATAAAGAAGTCACTATTCCAAAGCTCCTTCATGAGGTCTTCCCGACTAACGATATTTCCAGCATGGTCGAAGAGAACTTGTAAAATCTGAAACTCGTTCTTGGTCAAAGAAACGACTTCTCCCTGATAAACCAGATCCATGGCCTTAAGGTTCAAAATCACACCCATATATTCCAAAAGATTCTGATCCTTTCCAAACTCATAAGATCGGCGCAAAAGCCCTTGAATTTTTGCCAAGAGAACATTTTGGTCAAAGGGTTTAGTCACAAAGTCGTCCCCACCCATATTGATTGCCATAACGATATCCATGGCCTGATCTCTGGAAGACAAGAACATAATAGGCACCTTGGAGACCTTCCGAATTTCCTGACACCAATGATAACCATTAAATAGAGGTAAACCAATGTCCATAAGAACCAAGTGGGGCTCTACTTTTACAAAAATAGATAATACTTCCATGAAATCTTCAACAAGAACAACTTCGTAACCCCACTGTTCTAGCATTTTTTTGACTTGTTGACGGATAACCTCGTCGTCCTCAACTAATAAAATCTTATGCATAACTCAACCTCTTTCATTTCTCACTATTATAACAAAAATGACCTAAGAATCGCCCTTTCTCAGCAAATCTTACAATAATGTTAGATTGAATTTTGCAACTTTTTAAAGAGTGCATTTTTATGGAAAAATTATTTTAGTCTTCAAAGAAAATATAGTATTATAATAGTGTTGATGTTGGTTTATCATCAACCTTCGAAAGCTTCATCAAACAATGAGAACATTACTTATTTATGTCACGAATGGGCGTGACGTTTCTACAAGGTGCCGTAACACCTAACAATAAGTAAGCTAATTTAGTCATAGAAAGATTTCACTGTCTTTTTGTGATTTTAAAGGCTTGCTTTTCAGGCCTTTTTTATATTATTCGATTGTTTTGGTTTTTGTCAGAGTCTCAATAGATTCTGAAATAAATCAAAGCACAGCATTGTTATTCAATTTATAGGAGGTAATATGAAATTACTGGAAGACCGCATTCTCAATGATGGGAATGTTCTTGGGGAAAATATCCTCAAAGTTGACTCTTTTTAACTCACCAAGTTGACTTTGAGCTCATGCGTGAAATTGGAAAGGTATTTGCTGAAAAGTTCAAGGATACTGGCATCACCAAGGTGGTGACTATCGAAACATCTGGTATTGCACCAGCCCTCTATGCAACTGAAGCCTTAGATGTCCCTATGATTTTTGCTAAGAAGGCTAAAAATATCACCATGAATGAGGGTATCCCCACTGCTGAGGTTTACTCTTTCACTAAACAGGTGACTAGTAAGGTTCTCATCGTTGATGATTTTCTGGCTAACGGCCAAGCTGCCAAAGGCTTGATTCAAATCATTGAAGACGCTGGCGCACACGTCGAAGCTGTCGGAATCGTTATCGAGAAATCCTTCCAAGATGGTCGTGCTCTTTTGGAAGAAGCCGGCTACCCAATTGTTTCACTTGCTCGTTTGGAGCGTTTCGAAAATGGTCAGGTCGTATTTAAGGAGGCAGACATCTAATGCAAAATAAAGAGAAACACTCGCAAGCGGCAATCTTAGGACTGCAACACTTACTCGCCATGTACTCAGGCTCAATCCTGGTTCCAATCATGATTGCTGGAGCTTTGGGCTACTCAGCTCATCAATTAACCTACTTGATTTCAACTGACATCTTCATGTGTGGTGTGGCAACTTTCCTCCAACTTCAACTCAATAAACACTTTGGTATTGGTCTTCCAGTTGTGCTTGGAGTTGCCTTCCAATCAGTGGCTCCACTCATTATGATTGGTAAGAGTCATGGTAGCGGTGCCATGTTTGGTGCCCTTATCATTTCAGGGATTTATGTTATCTTTGTTTCTGGTGTCTTTTCAAAATTTGCCAACCTCTTCCCTTCCATCGTTACGGAATCGGTCATCACAACTATTGGTTTGACACCCTTATCCCTATCGCTATCGGAAATATGGGGAACAACGTTGACAAACCAACTGGTCAAAGCCTCTTCCTTGCAGCTATCACGATTCTTATCATCCTTTTGGTTAATATTTTTACCAAAGGATTTATCAAATCAATCTCAATCTTAATTGGTTTGATTATAGGTACTGTTATCGCAGCAAGCATGGGCTTAGTTGACTTCTCACCGGTAGCTGCGGCACCTGTTGTCCATGTGCCAACATCATTCTACTTCGGAATGCCTAAATTTGAGTTGTCATCAATCATCATGATGTGTATCATCGCTACTGTGTCAATGGTTGAATCAACCGGGGTTTACTTGGCGCTTTCTGACATTACCAAAGACCCAATTGATAGCACTCGCCTCCGTAACGGCTACCGAGCTGAGGGTATGGCCGTTCTCCTTGGTGGACTCTTCAATACCTTCTCATACACAGGTTTCTCTCAAAACGTTGGTCTTGTGAAGTTATCAGGCATTAAGAAACGCTTGCCAATCTACTACACAGCTGGCTTCCTTGTTCTTCTCGGACTCCTTCCTAAGTTTGGTGCCTTGGCTCAAATCATCCCAAGCCCCCAGTACTTGGTGGTGCTATGCTAGTCATGTTCGGTTTTGTTTCTATTCAAGGGATGCAAATCTTGGCACGTGTTGATTTTGCTAACAACGAACACAACTTCTTGATTGCTGCGGTATCAATCGCTGCAGGGGTTGGTCTTAACAATAGCAACCTCTTCAACAGTTTACCAACAGCTTTCCAAATGTTCTTCTCAAACGGTATCGTGGTCGCAAGCTTACTTGCCATCGTCCTCAATGCCATTTTGAACCATAATAAAAAAGAAAAATAACACAAGAACACCTGAGTCGCTTTACTTAGGTGTTTTATCATGCAATAAAACATATTGAATCCAAGTCATATCTATAGTACAATGAAAATATAAATGTTTGAAAAATTAATTTAGAAAGGAGAATAGAATGCACGAAACACATTCTCTCCGTGAGCGATTTCTTGTTTTCTTCAAGATTTTTGTGCCCATACTAATCTATCAGTTCGCCAACTTCTCGGCAGCCTTTGTGGACACTACCATGACTGGTCAATACGATGCCCTACACTTGGCGGGTGTAGCCATGGCAACGAGTTTATGGAGTCCTTTTTTTACCTTCTTAACAGGCATCGTCTCTGCCTTGGTTCCGATTATCGGGCACCATCTAGGGGCAGGTCGCAAGGATCGAGTAGCTCCAGATTTCTATCAATTTCTTTATATGGCTTTAGGTCTATCACTGATCCTCTTTGCCCTCGTTTTTCTGGGGGCACCCTTAGTTCTGGGACACTTAGGTTTGGAACCTGTGGTCAGAAAGGTAGCCCTTGGTTACCTACGCTTTTTGAGCCTTGGAATTATTCCCCTTCTGCTCTTTAGCGTGGTTCGCTCCTTTCTTGATGCGCTTGGCCTCACGCGCCTTTCCATGTACCTCATGCTTTTGCTTCTACCACTAAATGGTTTCTTCAATTTTCTCCTCATCTATGGCATCGCTGGTCTACCAGAGTTGGGGGGAGCCGGAGCAGGTCTGGGAACTTCATTGGCTTACTGGGCTCTTTTCTTTATTTCCATCGCAGTTATCAGAAAGCATAAGAAGGTTAAACCCTACCAGATTGAAAAAATCCAACCCCTTGATAAGACGGCTCTGCTTGATGCACTGAAACTAGGCCTCCCCATTGGTGGAACGGTCTTTGCGGAGGTCTCCATCTTCTCAGGCGTTGGTCTAGTTATGGCTAAGTATCCATCCCTAGTCATTGCCAGTCATCAGGCGGCCATGAATTTCTCAAACCTCACGTATGCCTTTCCTCTCAGTGTTTCCAGTGCAATGGCTATCATTATTTCTTATGAATTTGGAGCTAAACGCATGGATGCGGTTAAGAGCTATAGCAAACTAGGACGTCTAACTGCCTTAGTTTTTGCTGGCTTTACCTTGTTCTTTCTCTATTTCTTGAGATATGATTTAGCTGAACTCTATGGACATGAACCTGAGTTTTTGAGAATGACAACCGTTTTCATGACCTATAGCCTCTTCTTTCAAGTATCGGATGCCTTTGCGGCTCCACTTCAAGGAATTCTGCGTGGCTATAAGGACACCAAGGTCCCTTTCTATCTCGGTGTCTTGTCCTACTGGGGCTTGACCTTTCCTGTTGGTTACCTTCTTGAAAAAGTTACTGGACTGGGTCCATATAGTTACTGGATTGGCCTGATTGCCAGTCTTATCGTCAGTGGTCTTTGTTACCAATGGCGCCTAAATAGAATCGTCAAACGCTACGAATCACATCATTAATATACCTTAAACAGTCTAGTTAGACTGCTTTTTCTCTGCTCAAAACTTGATAATAAAGAAAAAGCCTCCTTCATATTGAAAACAAATAAACTGTTGTCAATGTACAGAAAGTTTCTTTTATGAGTGATTAGTTATATTCAGATTTTCCTGCTTATTGCCAAACTGGATCCATTAATGAAAGCATGGATGTTTAATATTGAAAAAGGTCAATTTTTGTCCTGAATGGTTAGGTGATATTTTATGTTAGATTTAAAAGGCTTTCCTTAATTTCTTTTACATGCAAAAGAGGTTGGTAGCAAGGGACTCCAACCTCTTTAGTTATGACATGATTCTGCTAAAAACATCTCTTAAAACTCGTGACTAGTCAATCTACTTGGTCAAGTAAGTAGGCATAGCCTTCTTTTTCCATATCAGCTTTAGGCACAAATCGCGTTGCTACACCATTGATACAGTAGCGTAACCCCCCCTTGTCACTTGGCCCATCTGGAAAGACATGCCCAAGATGAGAATCTCCTACACGACTACGAACCTCAATACGATCCATATTGTGAGAATGGTCTTCTTTGTAGTTGGCAACCTCGGGACTAATAGGACGAGAGAAACTTGGCCAGCCACAGGCTGAATAAAACTTGTCCCTAGATGAAAAGAGGGGCTCACCGGTCACTACATCAACATAAATCCCTGGTTCAAAATGATTCCAAAGTGGGCTTGTAAAGGCTCGTTCTGTTCTATTTTCTTGGGTCACAGCATAGGCTTCTGGACTCAGACTTACTTTAAGTTCCTCCTGACTTGGCTTGTGATAAGAACTTGAATCAATAACAGGGTTAACGGCTTGATTAACATTAATATGGCAATAGCCATTAGGATTCTTCTTGAGATAGTCCTGATGGTATTCCTCAGCAGGAATAAAGTGCTGAAGTGGCAACAACTCAACCGCCAAAGGCTGACCGTATTGCTCAGACATTTCTTGGAAAACTTTCTCGATGATTGGCAGGTCATTTACATCAGTATAGTAAACACCCGTACGGTACTGGGTTCCCACATCATTCCCCTGTTTGTTTTTGCTTAGAGGATTGATGATACGGAAAAAATGTAGCAGAATCTCTCGCAATGTCACCTTGCCAGCATCATAGGTCACCTGAACAGTCTCAGCATGTCCCGTCTGACTGATGAGCTCATAACGAGTCGTCTCACTACTACCATTAGCATAACCCGAAACCGCATCTAACACACCAGGCACACGAGAGAAGTACTCTTCCACACCCCAGAAACAGCCACCAGCAAGATAGATCACATGATTATTTGGATTTGACATTTTTAGCACTCCCTTCACTAGATACTTGCATCTCCACGCTTTAAGTGTAACGCTTTTTGGGATATTTCGCACTTATGGTGACTTGGAGAGAAAAAAACAACGACATTGTGTCGTTGTTTGATGAGGGTTATTTTTTATAAGTGGCATCAATATCTGAGAAGTATTTTTTAGAAAGTTTTGAGACTGTTCCATCTTTAATTAACTCTTCCACAGATTTATCCGCTTTTTCTCGTAAGTCTTTATTTTTTCCTTTATTGAAAGCAATGGCAATGTTTTCTTGTCCTAATTCACCATCCAAAATCTTCAGATCTAGATTTTTTTGTTTAATAATAGCTGATAAGATTGTCTTAGAGTTTGAGTAACCATCAACTTGACCATTCGTTACCCCTGTCAAAGCTGCTTCACGGTCATCGAAGGTTTGAATTTGAATAGATGGATCATAAGCATTAACAACTTTAATTTGGTTTGAACCAACAGTTGCTGCTAATGTATGACCCCCAAGCTCATTAATATTTGTTAGTGAAGAATCTTTTTTAACGACAACACCATATTGGAAGGTTGCATACGGTGTTGTGAAATCGTAAGATTTTTGGCGTTCATCCGTAATTGCGATACTACTTGCGACCGCATCAACTTTACCACTTTGCAAAAGACCAAACAGTCCATCAAAACTTGTTGTTATAAACTCTACTTTATATCCGATTTTCTTGCCAACTGCTCTAGCAATTTCTACATCAAAACCTGTCAAATCACCATTCGAATCTTTATAAGAACCAGGGAAACTTACACCTGTTGTGGCAACACGTAGAACCTTTTCATTTGAACTAGATTTTGAGACTGTTTGGGTCGTTTTCGAACCTGATGCAGTTTGATAGCCAAAATATGCAATTACAGCAATAAAAATAATACCTACAATAGCAAAAATTGATTTCTTTTTCATAATAATCTCCTTTATAAATTAAATAGTTACTTGTGATAAAACTTCATCCACTTTTTCTAGACATTCACCAATATTATTTTTAGGATCTACCCAAGATAATATATCTTCTTTTGTGAAGTTTAACCTTACCCTCTCATCTGAGTAAACCAAGTCAATGAAGTCTTTGTTTTCTTCAAGTGCAGTCATTGCTGCCTGATAGACAATTTCGTGGGCAGTCTGTTTGCCGAGTTTTAGTCCCACTTCAAACATGATACGCTCAGAATATGGGAGAGCTCCTTGTTTATTTAAATTATCAAGCATCTTATCTTGATTAACTTTCAATCCAGATAAAATATAAGTTGCGTTGACGATTTGAGCATCAAGATAGCTTGTAATTTCTGGTAAAGCTACCCATTCATTACGCCAATGAATAGCATCCCGCTCACCATCAATTAGAAGCGATTGAAACATCAAATCAACATCTTTAAAGACCGGTTGTGTCAGGCTCGCTAACCCTTCAATAAGGGCAGGATTACGTTTTTGAGGCATGGTTGATGATCCTACTTCACCTTTTTTAAAAGGCTCATGTACCTCATCAATTTCTGTTTTCATCAATGTAAAAAGCTCACGACCGATTTTCCCAAGTGTACCTGAGAAAATACCTAAAACACTTGCAAATTCAGAAAAACGATCTCGAGAAGGTTGCCAAGAGATGTTAGGAACAGCTAAGCCTAACTCTTTTAAGACTGCCTTCTCAACTTCTCTTCCTCTACCGAAAAATGAGGCATAAGAACCAACCGCACCACTGATACTACCTACGAAAACATCATTCTCAAGCAATTGCTTCAACCTTCGTTGACTTCGTAAGAGTTCATCCAACCAGATTGACAATTTGAAGCCAAAAGTGATTGGAATAGCATGTATACCATGTGTCCGACCTATCATAAGTGTCGAACGATGTTCTTTGGTTAATTTTGCTAGAGTAGAAATAAGGTCTTTTGTATGATCCAAAATGATATTATAGGCTTCTTTAGTTTGCAACATTATACCAGTATCCACTATATCTTGGGTAGTGACACCATAATGAACAAACTCACCTTCTTTTCCTCCAACTTCTTCTTGCAAAGCATGAATGAGAGCAATCAATGAATGACGTTTCTCAGCACTTTCTTTTTGTAGAGAAAGAAAATCAAAGTTATCTACCTTGGCTTTTTCCACAATTTTATCAGCTGCTGATTTTGGAATGATGCCTAAATCACCTTCAATCTTCGCTAAAGCAGCTTCAACAGCCAATTGTTTTGAAATTTTATTATCATCACTCCATATAGAACGTATAGCTGGAGTTGAAAAATTATTTTGCAATAATATGGAATCTAAAACACTCGTCATAGAATCTCCTTACAATTCTGCACTTTCTGGTGTGCCTCTGTACAGTGAGTTTACAAAAGAACGTACCCTATCATGACTACCCTCATTAGATAGTAAAATCTTAGCATCTCCTTGAGTTAGGATTTCACCATTTTCTATAAAGACAGCCTTATCTGCAATTTTTCTTGCAAACTCCATTTCATGTGTTACCAAGATCATTGTAATATTCTTCTTCGCAAGATTTACAATAACTTGAAGAACACTTTCAACCATCTCAGGATCTAGTGAAGACGTAGGTTCATCAAATAGAATAACTTCTGGATGAAAAGCAACCGCACGCGCAATTGCCACCCGTTGCTGCTGACCCCCAGATAGGGTAGCAGGGTATTGTGAAGCAAATTTCTCAAGACCAACGTCTTTTAAAGCTTGTAGCGCAATTTCTTTAGCTTCTGACTTACTATATTTTCCGTTTAGAATAAGAGGACGATACACATTTTCGAGTACGGTAAAATTTTTAAATAAGTTAAAACTCTGAAAGATCATTGTTGAGTATTGTCTTATCTCTCGAATAGCATTCTTAGACAATTTTGAAGTATCAACTTCTGTATTAGAAATCCGTAATATACCTTGACTGGGCTTTTGAAGTAAATTAATAGTTCTTAGTAGGGTTGTTTTACCAGAACCACTCGGTCCGATAAAAACAGTAACTGAACCTTTTTCAACTTCCAAGTCAATATTTTTCAAAATTTGTTTTTTACCAATTGTTACATCTAGATTTTTCAAACTAATAAGAGTCATGTAAATCCCTCCTATACGGAATTTCTAATTCTTTTTCAAATTGTTTTTGAACCCATGTATACACTACAATCATTATCCAATATAGTAGACCAACTGCTAAATAGGTTTCAAAATAACGAAATGATTCGCCAGCAATCATCTTAGCATTACCAAAAAGCTCTGTTATCCCTAATGTAAAAGCCAAAGATGTTTCTTTCAACAAACTAATAAAGGTATTTCCTGTTGCAGGAAGAGCATTTAGGGTAGCTTGGGGAAGAATGACATGGAGAAACACCTTCCAGGCAGGAATGTTCAATGCTTCCCCAGCTTCGATTTGTCCCTTATCAATAGAGTTAATTGCCGCCCTAAATATTTCTGACAAGTAAGCAGCCTCTTTTAACCCAAGTCCAATTAAAGCAGCAGTTAATGCCGACATCCCTTTGAAAGCAGGAAATAGTTGAGGCAAACCATAAAAAATAAGGAACAATTGAACAAGCGTTGGCATTCCCCTAAAGAGAGAAATATAAACTTGTGAGATAAATATCAAAACCTTATTTTTAGACAATTGCAACCATGTAATAAATAGTCCAATTAGAATAGCTAAAATCATAGAAATAAGAGCTATAAAAATAGTTACTGGAATATAGGCTGGTAATTTTACAAATAATTCAAAAAAATATTCCCAACTAAAATTCATTAACATTCTCCTTTATTAGATCTTGTAATTCTTTATCATTAACATTCAAAAGAGCTTTTTTATCCAATATCTTAATCATATATATAGTCTTATGATCCGAAAAAAGTTGTTTTTCCGATAAGTAAACAAATCCCAACTTCTCATAAGCTTTGATAAGCCATGGGTGTTCAAGTGCAGTTCCCAAAGTTATAGCAGGTGCTCTCAATTTCTTAATAACAAATTCGTCAATTACTTCTTCTATAAGCATCCTAGCCAAAGACCTTCCTTGATAATCAGGATGGGTCGCAACCCAACCAAGATGAGGTAAAGCAAAGGGAGAAGGATTTTTAGACCATGGTAATCTTAGAGATGCTGTTGTCACTATCTTTCCATCGGCCTTTTCAGTAAACATGGGTTGCCCTAGCCAATGGTCTTCAACTTCCTCAGAACTAATGGTAGCAGCTTTGAAATGAATTCCTAGCTTTTCATTATTACTATATGCTGTGTGAAAGAGTTCTGTGAGCTGTTCAATCTCTTTTATACTAACTTTCTCCATATCTTACCTTTCTGAAAGTAATTTCTTGATTTCACCCAGTGTTAAAGTTTCTCTTTCTTTTATCTTAAATAGAACATCTAATTTTCCATGACTTAGCTGAGAAGCCTTCTCAAAAATGTCATCTTCTAATAAAGGATTAGCTGGTGAACCTTTAGGATCCTCAACTAAGAATGAGTAAGTCTCCTCTTTAGTAATGATTTCTAAACAAATAGTCCTTTTTTCTGAGCTTGCTTTTAAATCATTTTTTCGTGTAATCAGATTTCGAAACTGATGAAATGCTTGGTCAACAGTGTTTTCAGAGAAATCAGAATAGTCAACCTTACCTTTTATCAAACCCAACCAAGTAATATACTCGATTGAAAATTTTCCCTCGATACCATTTTGAGGAGTACGATGTGTTAAAGCTCTGTCACCATCCTCGGTAAAATGAATAATAAGACTTTCAATTTCTGATAGAGATAGGTTTAGTTCAAAAGCTTTCTGAGCCGCTTCTAAACCTGCTGTTGCTGCTGAGCAGATAGGATAATTCTTAAACCAAAGACCCACTTTTTCTAACTGGCTAGGTTGCAACCAATTCTCTAGAAGTTGCTTACTATCTAATGCCTTACCAATTATAGTTTGACTCCATCCTCTTTTAGACGAAAAAGGATCCGCATACGCACTTAAGCCTGACCTTATTATTTGATAAGCAACCACTGCATTTCTCGCTGCAAAACCCGCATTCAATGGTTTACCATCAGTTCCTTCTTGATATAGAAAACCAGATGCTTGACTTGTGGCCAATGATAATAATTGCGAAAAACAATCGCTCGATAACTGTTTTAAGCTTCCGATTGCTGCTGTTGCTGCCAAAGTCCCAATTGTTGCTGTCGCATGCCAACCATCTTTGACATGTTGTGGTTGAAATTGTTGCCCCAGTCTACCAGCTAATTCAACTCCTTGAACATAGGACCAGAGAAAATCTTTTAGCTGAACATCATTCTCAGAAACTGCAAGCAAAGCTGAGAAAATGACTGCACTTGGATGTCCTCTATAAGTTACTAAAACATCATCTAAGTCTTCGTAATGTGCTAGATAACCTTGTAATAGAGCTAATCTCTCAGGAGTCGTTGAATACGATGAAAACCAGATTTTTTTCTCTCCTAGCAAACCGAATGATTTAATAAACGCTTGGTTCTTTGTAGTTTCCAAGCCCTTTGATAAACAAGCAAGATAATCAATAAATGCTAGGTAGGCTATCTCAAGTTGTTTTTGATTATGAGTGGAAGGTTTATATCTTTTCAAGAGATGAAAAACTAAATCTTCAGTTACTGTCATATAACTCTCTTCTTTTCTAGAAATGCAATTAGCTTCTCAATTCCTAATTGAATTGTTTTTAAATCTGATACTAAACTTAATCGGATGTATCCCTTACCAAATTCTCCAAAAGTAGAACACGGAATCAAAGCTACTTGTTCCTTTGCAAGAAACTCTTCCACAAAAGTAATATCATCTATTGTTTTAGGTAGTTTAATCCAAATGAAAAAAGTTCCTTCTGATTTTATAACATCAATATTATGTTCTTCCAACAGACTTAAAACAAGATCTCGTCTTTCCTTATACAACTTTCGAAGTTGCCCACGTTCCTTCTCTGAATATAAAAGTGCATATGTCACAGCATCCTGAACCGATCCAAACGTTCCTCCAACAGAAGCCCTAATATAGCCTTTTAGAAGAGAAATAACCTCTTTGTTTCCGACTGCAAAAGCAATCCTAAAGCCCGCCATGTTAAAGGTCTTAGAAAGTGTATAGATTTCTATTCCTACTTCTTTAGCTCCGGGAGCCTGCAGAAAACTAGGAGATTTTCCTGAAAAGCTAATATCCGAATAAGCAAAATCATGAGAAACAACAAGATTATTCTCTTTAGCAAAGGCTACAGTTTCCTTAAAGAATTCGTCATTTGCTCCAGCACCAGTTGGGTTATTGGGATAATTTAAAAAAAGTAATTTTGATTTCTCTAGGATTTCTTTAGGAATAGATGAATATTGAGGTAGAAAATTATTTTCAATAGTTAAAGGGAGAGGATAATTAACGGCTCCAGCCATCTTAATTCCCGCATCATATCCAAAAAATGCTGGATTCGGTGTTAAAACGATATCTTCAGGATTCGCCAGAACCATTGGTAAAGCAGTTAATGCCACAAGCAAACCACTAAATATCGTCACTTCGTCATTACTAAGTTCAACATCATACTCAGATTTATAAAAAGAAATAATTGCTTCTTTTAAACTTTCCTTACCTCCATATGGAGGATAGCCCTGATTTTTCACCTTAACTGAAGCCTTTAAAAATTCTTCAACGATGGGTTGAAAGGTCGGTTGATCAGGATTACCTCGTCCTAAGTTAATGACCCTTTTTCCCTCTTTATTTAATTTTTTTATTTCTTCTTGTTGATGAGATGTAAAATGATTCTGTCTCTGAGACACTCGATAGGACGCTATTATTTCCATATCTATCCTCTAATTTCTTCTAAAGCTTCCCTGACAATGTGTGCTTCCAAACCTGGGAATACTGATTGAACTCGGCTATCATTTGATTTAGATATATAGTTAGATAATTCATCAAACTCTTCGTCTGTATCCAAGCCCAGTTCTTTTAATGTCAAAGGTAAACCAATCTTAGCGTGGTAGTCCTCAATCTCCTTACGATAAACTGCCGAAGGCTCCCTTTCAATGATTGTCTGTAGAAGACTTCCTAAAGCAACAGCTTCTCCGTGTGTTTTTATATAATCCAGTTTTACTTTGACATAGCCATTATAAAATGCATGAGCTATAACACTTCTACCATCTTGATCCAATATCCCATCTACAGATGCAGCAACTAAGAAAATCGTATCAAATAAATTGGTCAATGCTAAATCGTCTAGGGCTTAAATGTCAGTCACCTTCAACACTTCACGCCTACAGATTGTAATATACTCTTTTCCTATTTGTGCGGAGACAAGGTTCTCATTTTCCTTGGTGATTCGTCGTCTTATTTCATAAAATTTAGCAAGTGTATCCCCAATGCCCCATAAAAGATATTTTCGTGGTGCTGTCTTTAGAATATCTGGTTCCAACAAGACTAAATCCACCGCTTTTTTATGTCTCACATTAGCTATTTTTTCGTGAGCCTCAGAATAGACAATACTCTTTGTTGTAAGGGCGGCACAGTTTGAAGGAACTGTTTGGACGATAACTGATTTTATCGATAAGTTATCAGTTACAAGTTTTGCTGTGTCTACCAACTGACCACCACCAAAAGCAATTAAAGCATCCGCATCAGTGATAATTTTTTCTGTTCTTTCAACTTCTTGGAATGTGCAATATCCCGTGAACAATATTATAGATTTTCAACTAAAAAGCTTTCTGGGAGAAATGGTTTGATAACTTCCAGTACTATCTCGTCTGTCAGAATAATAGATCGATCAATTCCTCTATCCTTTAATAAAGATGGGAGTTGATTCAAAATACCGGCCTTATTTATATATTCTGATAGTCTCATTCTAATAATCCGTTTTACCATCGTTACTCCTTTTTAAAATGATTCAGTAGCGCAAATGCACTTTCAACGAAATAATTCACTGCAACTGGTAAAGATTCATCTCTAACAATAAAATCATCATGGTGCCAATCAGGAGCATTCTCTTCACCATTTGAACCTACAAAAGCAAAGACCCCAGGAATCTTTTCCTGATAAGCAGCAAAATCCTCTCCTCCTGTTGAAGGAAGTGTTTCAATAACTTCAGCAAACTTTTTGCTATTTTCAAAAATGATTGGTGTCAAGTCTCTATCGTTAAATGTTACATTTGGAGCATTTCCCCAATTGATCTCAACTCTTGCATCAAATTGTTGCGAAACAGCTTTTACGACTTTCTCAAATCTTTCAATTACAGAAAGTCTTACCTCTGGGTCAAAGGAACGAATGGTTCCTTCAAAATAACCATTTGCTGGAAGGACATTCCAAGTTGTACCTACATCAATATGAGTAACTGATAAAACAGCTGATTCAAAAGGTGATACCGTACGAGACACGATATTTTGCAAATTATTAATGATTGTCGTAATAACCAAAACAGTATCAACACCAAGGTCTGGACGAGCTGCGTGAGCACTCACTCCATTTACTATTACTTTAAACTGTTCAACCCCTGCCATAATTGCACCTGAGCGTAATCCAATTTGACCTGGTTTTAGATGCGGGTTATTATGGTAACCAATAATAGCTGAAACATTTTCAAGTCCACCAGCTTCAATAACCTTATAACCACCTTGAAAGTTCTCCTCAGCTGGTTGGAATATCAACCTAACTGTCCCATTTAATTCAGCTTCACGCTCTTTCAGTATTTCTGCTGCACCAAGCAAACTTGTTTGGTGAAAATCATGACCACACGCATGCATAGCACCATTTGAACTAGCATAGTCAAGATTCGTCCTCTCAACAATTGGAAGTGCATCAATATCAGCACGTAAAGCTATAATTGGTAACCCAGATCCAATCTCAGCAATCACACCTGTCTCCAATGGATAATCCAAAGGTTTGATTTCAAGCTCAGATAAATAGTTTTTTATATATTTTGTTGTTTCATATTCTTGCTCAGAAATCTCTGGATGTTCATGAATATAGTGTCTCACTTTAGCTAATTTACTATAAAAAGTATCAGTCATCGGGTTACCTCTCTCGAAAATTTCATAGTACATATCATAACATTGCATTCTAAACTTGCATAATTGTCATAAATTATAGCTAGCTATAAAAAATATTTATTGCAAATTTTTAATCTATCTATATTTCCTTATAGAATAATGGTTTTATACATTTCTAAATACTCTTATAAAAAGAAAAATGAGAGATGACATTACTAAAACCTATCTACCCATAAATAAAATCTATCACCCACACAAAAAAAATCCATCACAATTGTGATAGGATTCATTTTTATTCCATTTTATTCCATTTCGAAGCTTTCGCTCTTAATCTTATCTGGTAAAACAAGGGAGAGGAGAATGAACAAGATAGCTGGAATCAACCATGGCAGTGATGCTCCTGATAATGGAAGGAAGTTAATGATGGCATTAAGTCCTGCAAGTTTGAACTGACTGCCAATTACACTAAGCAAAGCGATAAGTGTCACTACAGTAACTGTAATTTGCACACCAGGTTTAGACAAGGCTACAAACTTATTAGCAATTACAATCATAACAATTGTGATTGTAATTGGGTAAAGAATCAAAAGTACTGGTACTGAGAAAGCAATGATATTATTAAGTCCCAAATTGGCAATCGCAAATCCAATAAGAGTAAAGACAATAGCATAGGTTTTGTATGAGACTTGTGGGAAGGCCTTATTAAAGAACTCACCGGTCGCCACAATCAAGCCTGCTGTTGTCGTAAAGCACGTCACTGTTACCATAACTGCTAGGAAAATCTGTGAAATCGGACCAAAGATAGCCTGTGTTGCACTCGATAGAACTGCTGCTCCAAGGTTAGCACCTTCTCCCAAAGTTGATGTATCAAGTGGGAAATGGTTACCCAAGAATGCTAGACCTAAGTATAAACCTGAGAACATCAATCCAACCAGAATACCTACAATCCAAATGGTTGAGATGTACTCTTTTTTAGATTTAAAGCCTAATTGATTGAGGGTTACTACTGCCACCACACTAAAGGCTACCGAAGCCAAGGCATCTAAAGTATTGTACCCTTCCAAGAAACCATTACCAAAAGCTGAGGCTTTATAAGCTTCTGTTGCAGTATGTGTGCTATGACCACCATATTTAAAGGCACCAACTACAATCAAAATAACGATTAATAGGGCAAAAATAGGAGTCAGGATTCGACCAATACTATCTAAAATCTTAGAAGGATTCATTGCAATCCATAAAGCCAAGGCAAAATAAACGGCTGTGAAGGCAAGTAACCATAGACTAGTATGACTATTACCAAGCATTGGTTCAATACCAATTGAAAAAGCTGTTGCTGCTGTCCTTGGAATGGCAAAGAATGGTCCAATAGACAAGTAAAGCACCGACAAGTATAGCAAGGCAAACTTAGGTGAGATTTTTTGAGAAATCTCATGAATATATCCCTTCGGATTCAGAGTCCCAATAATAAGTGTTAGAATTGCAATTCCGACACCAGATAGAACAAAACCGGCAATAGCTAGCCAGAAATGACCTCCAGATTCAAAGCCTAGCTGAGGTGGGAAAGTTAGGTTTCCCGCTCCGAAGAACATACCAAACAGCAAAAGGGCTGTAAGGCCTCCTTTTTTTAACATAAGTTACTCCAATCTAAAACAAAACATGACGTTTCAAAAGGAAACGGCTTGTTCATTAATAATTTTAGTCAACTTATTTAGTATGACATGATTAGTTTGGAACTTCAAGCTATTAAAACGTATTAGGAAAGGTTTTTAAAATTTCGAATTTTCTGTATCATTGTACGAAAAAACGAGACAAGATTCTCATCTCGTCTCGTTTAACGACTTAAATTATGGATGACTAACAACCAGTTCAATATTTCCCTCGATTTCCCAAGCTTGAACATCGCTTGGTAGAATGAAATGACCTCCTTTGGCTATGTCGTAATCTTGCCCGTCTACGTTAAGGCTTCCTTGACCATCAAGCACACTAAACAAACTGTAATCAGCAGTCTTTTCAAAATCAGCCTTACCTGAAATTTCCCATTTGTAAACAGCAAAGAAATCACTTGCCACTAAGAGCGTTGATTTGAGATCATCTACTTTTGTTGTAACTGAGCGACTGTTGGCAGGTTCTCCGATAGTAAGCACGTCGATAGATTTTTCTAGATGGAGCTCACGCAAATTGCCTTGGTCATCCTTACGGTCAAAATCATAAACACGATAAAGTCGTATCACTAGATTGTTGTGTTTCAAGAACCATGATACCTGCACCAATAGCATGCATGATACCACTTGGTACATAGAAGAAATCTCCTGCTTTAACTGGAACCTTGGTCAAGAAATTTTCCCAATCCTTACTTTCAATTTGCTGGCGCAATTCTTCTTTTGATTTAGCATTGTGACCATAAATGATTTCTGCACCTGGTTCAGCGGCAATGATATACCAACACTCTATTTTACCAAGCTCACCTTCATGTTCAAGTCCATAAGTATCATCTGGGTGGACCTTGAACTGAAAGCCAATCATTGGCATCCAAAATCTTCGTCAAAAATGGGATATGACAAGATTTCAGATATCTTCATCGCTGAATATGATAAAGGAAACATTAATATCGTGACTTATTAGACAAATCACTTGCATTACGGTCTAAGATTTTCTACAATGGTTTCATCATAAAAAAGGAGGTACTATCATGGGTATCGAAGATAAATTGAATCAAGCTAAAGGAGCTCTTAAAGAGGGTGCTGGTAAACTGACTGGCGATAAAAAGACTGAAATCGAAGGTGCGGTTGAAAAAGTTGTAGCAAAAGCAAAAGACGGTATCAAATATGTTAAAGAAGGCGTTGATGATGCGGTTGAAGTCCTTAAAAATAGCTTTAAAAAATAAGACAAAAAAGAAGTTTTCAAGCCATTTGGCAAGAGAACTTCTTTTTTATTTTTTTCTAAACTGAAATTACTTACGAGAACGCTTGCTTCCTTTAAGTGCAAATGATGTTTCATAAGTACAGCTCCTAATGCACCTAATCCCAAGCTACTCACATCACCAGTATCTGGTAAAGTTGATTTATTTACTTGGCTACTTTGTGAACTTTTAGCAGACTGGTTAGCCTTAGAGCTTTTATTTTATTTTTGAACAAGATTAGTTTGTACAACTGAGCTACCCAAAATTAAGCCAGCGACTAGGACTGCCCCAACTTTTTTCCCGTTTTGATGATTTCTTAATGGCATAACGTTCTTGTGTTTGTTTGGTATGTTTGTATGTCATCTATTAAACCTTCTACTTACTTTTGCGATGACTCTATTAAACACTAGAAAACTAGAACAAGGCCTAAAGAAACGTTAATCTTTACTTAAAGTAAAAAAGTCCCCAAAATATTGAGAACTTTCAATCTCTAGGATAGACCAGTCTAAATTTTTCCAAAACAATTTGGCTTTCCTAACTAAAATTCAATCCGGCCTCATGCAACCATTTGCTAAAGAGGTCATCATGAATCTTTTGCCAGTAAGCTAGGCTTCAATCTCCTTCACCTTCTTTGTATGGTCAACGCTAACTTGTTTAAAAGGAAGAACCACAATTTTAGTTGTTTCAATAATACAAACGGCATTTTACTTGGGCAATGGGGGCCTAGCTAACTGCAAACAAGTCGAAAGGTGAGCTAATTACTGTCTTTTGTCCCATCAAAACCAAATTGTGAGCTAGTCTGTCTCTACTTCAAATATCAAAAATGGTAGGCCAAAAGGGCTCTACCATTCTCATCTTAATACTTAGAATGTTTGTAACCGTAAAAGGCATAAATAGCCGAACCAATTAGCACTGCTATGCCAAAGGCTGACCAGGTTTGCCAACTGTACTGACTCATAAATGAGAGACAGACGATGATGGAAAGGATTGGTAAGACAGGAACAAATGGGACCTTAAACTCATCCTTCTGTGGCAAGCCCTTGTCTTTACGAAGAATGATAAGAGCAATAGCCAAGAGGACCAAATAAGCCAAAGTCGAAATATTAACCAAGGATGCCATATTAGCCAAAGAAAAGATGCCTGATGAGATGGCAGAAAGGATTCCAGTCAAAAGTGTCGCATAATGTGGAACCTTATGGGTCTTTGAAACCTTTTGAAAAGTTTGTGGAAGAAATCCATCACGCGCCAAGCTATAAACCATGCGACTAAGGGCATAGGCCATGGAAATACATACGGTAATCAAGGTCATAATGGCAACTACCGATACATAATTGGCTGCCCAAGACACACCAATATAACGAAGGGCATAAGCTACGGCATCGTCGACATTTAACTTGGTATAGTGGACAACTCCCGTCAAGACTAATGAAACCACTGCATAAAGTGAAGCGACGATAATCAAAGCGAGAACTATACCTCGAGGAACATTCTTTTGTGGTTCCTTAATCTCATCTACTGTCATAGAAATGGATTCAAATCCAAGAAAACCAAAGAACATGAGAGAAGCACCTGCCATAATCCCCGTCTTCCCACCATAAATTTGGCCGAAGCCAAATGGTGCAAAGTTAGCCCAGTTGTCCGGATTCAGATGGAAAAGACCAACTAGGATGAAAACCGCCAAGGCAGAGAACTTAAGCACTACTAGGAGTGAGTTCAAACGAAGGACTTGTTTGGAATCCATGAGGAGAAGAGCCGTCACAAGCACCAAAACCAAGACTGGCAATAGGTCAATATAGGTCCCCTGACTCGGATTAAAAGGGCCACTGATAGCCTTGGGGAGCTGTAGACCAAAGCTTGCCAAGAGCCCCTTGAGGTAGGCTCCCCAACCAGAGGCAACACTAGACACGGCGTTCATGAAAACGATCATTGTAAGCCATCCGCCCATCCAAGCAGGGTACTCACCCCAAGAAGCATAGAGATAACCATAAACACCACCAGCGGATGGATAGCGTGAGGCAAACTCAGCAAAGAAAATCGCCGACATACCCACACAAACGGCTGAAATCAAAACCGAAATAATCAGGGCTGGACCTGCCAAGGTTGATGCCGCGGTACCAGTAATCGTAAAGATTCCTGTCCCAACCATGGCACCGATTCCCAGAAGGACTACATCCCTAAGGGTCAGATGCCGTTTCATCTCGGTTTGAGACAAACCAACATCTTTTTTACGAAAAATACTCATTTTTATACTCCATTTTCTGAGAAATACCGCACTATTATACCATACTGCAAGACAAAAATAGAGCTATTTCTGTGTTTTTATACCTCTATTAATAAAAAGCATATCAAGATTAAGATTTCGTAACAAGTATTTTCTAACGTATGCCCTATATCTATCAAAAACCGACTGCTCAAAACTTTGATTTAGTTGTCCATTATTCTGCAGTTTTAGTAAATTGGGATCATTTAAATTAGAAAACACTATGGAACTGAAAAAGGTTTTAAATCTCAAGTTATAGCTTTCATTTATAATTAATCTACTAACTGGTCTTAGGATACAAAAAAATAACAAGATTTCTCAATCCTGCTAGTCTTTTGTCTTATCATTATGATTTTGTTCAGTCAGTATGCAGCCTACTGCCAAGCTGACTGACTAAGTTAAAGTGATTATTTGTCGCCAAAAACTTTGAAACGACCTTCTGTTTGGACGTCTTTATCTCCTGCTGGTGCAACGATTTGACCAAATGGTGCTTGGGCACGGAGTTTCCAGTTAGCTGGGATGTCGTATTTTTCAGCCAATTGAGCATCAACAAGTGGATTGTAGTGTTGTACGTTCATACCGATATTCTTCTCAGCCAAAGCCAACCATGTCGCATAAAGGGCGATTCCATGACCTTGCTCTGACCAAATTGGGAAGTTTTCAGCGTAAAGTGGGAATTGCTCTTGAAAACCTTTTACTACATCTTGGTCTTCATAGAAGAGGATTGTTCCCTTAGCTTGAGCAAAACCTGCTAAACGTTCTTTTGTTGCCTCAAAAGCTTCTGCTGGCGTTACTTTTTCAAGCTCTGAATAAGCGATTTCATTCCATAAAGCATCTGATTCTTCATCCAGCAAGATCACCACACGTGATGTTTGTGAGTTGAAGGCTGTTGGTGTGTTAAGGACAGCTCCTTGAATGGTTTCAATCAATTCTTGGTTAGAGAGCTCAAGGTCTTTTCCCAAAGCATAGATTGAACGGCGTTTTATTTGTAAGTCTGTAAAGTAGGTCATAGGTATTCCCTCTTCCTTTATGATAAATGTTAATTGTTAAAATTGTTAAGCTATTTTGTAATAACTTTGATTACAATAAACATTATAGCCGTTTAAAATGTAACGTCAATAGTTACGACTCAAAAAATCACTAATTATTAATATTTCTTTTTACGCGTGTCAAAATACCATCCTTATCCTAAACTGTTAACTCATTAGAAGATGACCATTTGACCTTGCCTCCACGATTGTTAGTACGCTCTGCTATGCCAACCAAGTCGTCCTTGTTTGCCACTTCAATGACGTAGTAAGCAAGAGCAGGCATATCTTTGTCACGTTTGGACAAGTTTTTTCCGCCCCACTCGTTGACCGCAAGGTGATGGTGGTAATCACCTGAAGCAATCCAACTAGCGCTTGGAATGGTAAACTTATCCGCTAGCTCTAAAACATCCTGATAGAAAGTGCTTGCTAGCTAACTATCTTTGACTGATAAATGAATATGCCCCATGCGAGTATCCTTAGCTATCACAAAAGGCTCAACCTTCAGTCTCATATCGTAAATTTCTTGAGCTGATAACTCTTCTGTGACACCAACGATGCGACCATCCTCACGAATATCCCATTCAGCAACCGGCTTGTCTCTATAAAGCTCAATACCATTGCCTTCAAGATCTTCCAAATAAAGGGCTTCACTATAACCATGGTCAGCTGCACCGACAAATGGATAATCCAGATCAGCAATATGTTTGAAAATATCTGCTAAATCTTCGCGAGACGGTAACAAAATCGCCATATGGTAGATACCATAACTGGACTTGACCGCTTCCTCACGATTGGTCTGAATCAGATGGACCAAAGGCTTGTTTCCAGCTCCTAAAACAACTTCCCTTTCCGTTTTGGTTAGGATTCCAAGTCCAACAATCTGTGTGTAAAAGGCCGTCTCCGTATGACCAGCTAAGTCCTTTACATTGAGTACCACCTCTGCTAAATAAATCTTACTATTGTAGTCATATGATTTTCTCCTGTGTTGTAATCATTTATATGACATTATTACACTTGGTTTTATTGTAATGTCAATTATTACAACCTAGAATCAAAAAAGAAACCGAATAATTTTCGATTTCTTATCATTTAAGATCTAAAAATCAAGCTCCAGTTTCTTTCCAGTTAGCCTTAGCATCCTTTAAAATACCAGCTAAAGTTTTCTTTTCGAGTTCTTTTTCCATTGCCATTTGAACATCTTCTAGGCTCTGATCCAAAATACCATGAATGTTACGTCCTACTGGACACGCTGGATTAGGATTGTCATGAAAACTAAAGAGTTGCCCACTTGGACCGATGCTATCCACCGCACGATAAACCTGTAAAAGGTTAATCTCCTCTGGTGCCATGGCTAATGTCGATCCTCCACTTCCCCTTTGAACAAAAATCAAGTCTGCTTTCTTCAGTTGTGATAAGGTTTTGCGGATAATAACTGGATTGACACCCACACTACTCGCCATTAAATCACTGGTTAGCTTAGTTTCATTTCCCTTATTTTGTGCTATGAGGGTCAAAATATGGACAGCAATGGTAAAGCGACTTGGAATTTGCATATTAAGAACCTCTCGTTAATCTTTTTCTTTTCAATCAATTATAACAAAACCAACGTTGTAAAACAAGGAGTTACAACAACTGAAAGAGTTCCTCTTACACTAAAAAAATAGAGCCATCATAAACTCTATCCTTTTGTATTTGAAAATAAGTAACTAGACTAATAATACATAGTATTATAGTCTATTGAGGCTCTAACTTGGTCTTTTGCTTCTTGCGAAGACCTTGTCCTTCGATATGTTGTTTGATCAGGTCCACTACTTCATCATTGGTTGGTAAATCCGAGTGTTGGGCATCTTCACCTGTAACAGTGATTTCAGTATAACTTTTTGCCTGATTCTGATAGATATATTTCCCAGCGGAAACACTAGCATCAGGAACCAGCTCGTCCGAATCATAGGTAATGGTTCCCGCTACCGAATAGACATGCAGGGTAGACGGAATATTCTCTTTAGCAGCTATAAAGTCTGCTAGCATGACCGATTTATTTTTAATATTGGTTTCAGTGAAATTATAGGGCGTTCCGATAGTCATCAAAGAATTTATCTTGACATCGTAGTCGCTAAGATCATTTTCAATAAAAGCCGTATAAATCAAGCCACCATTTGAATGTGCCAACCCTTTAAAATTATTGAAATTGTATTTATTCTGCAAAGCTTCAAAGGCCTGATTCATCATCTTGGCTTGTTTCTTAATGTTGCTATAGCCATCCTTATTATTTTCAAATCCGATAACAATAATAGGCTCATTGTCATTTTTCCTGATTTTACCCTCAAAGGTGATACGCCCATTATTCCAAACCTTAACCTTGAGGAGGCTATGCTTGGTACCACGACGGTCTTGATTAAGCTTACGGACCAGGCCATCAAATCTATTTTCCGTAGCAGAGCTCCCTGGAATCATGATAATGGGAGACAATTTTGAATTATAGAAAGTCTCTATTTCCTTGACATTTTTCCTAGTCCAACTATAGGATGGGACGGCTAGACCAATGAGAAAGAGAGCAACAAGGATAAAGACCAACTTAGTTTTTTTATTTAGTTTCAAGGCTTTCTCCTTCCTCTTTTAGACCGTGTTGTACCTTATTAGACAGACGCACAAATGGAATAAAGATAAGAATGTCGACTCCCAAACAGAGGATACTAATAGCTAGAGCTCGTAAGCTACCCCCAGTTCCAATAAAGGCGTAAAGAAGACTTGGTGTGCCATCTGGAACTGGATAAACCGCAGCTGGCATAAGATGGATAGCCAAGGACACCGCAGCAATACCCATATTTACCATAGGTGCCAGTAGGAAAGGAACCAAATAAACTAAATTTAACAAGACTGGTATCCCCACCATAAATGGAGCCCCATAGTTAAAGAGACTAGGAAAGACACTTAGAAGACTCACCTTCTTATCCTTATAACTGGTTGATGCTAAAAGCAGAGCCACCAAGAGGGCTAGCCCTGAGCCAATGCCAGCAACCATACCATAACTATGATAAAGGTTTGTTAGCGTATAAAGGTGGTGAAGCCCAGTCGTCGTATGATGAGAAACAGCATAGGTCAGATTTTCCAAGGCAAAACTATCCTCGGCAATGGAATTTGGGGTAAAAACCTGATTATTCCCAATCCAAGCAGAAAAAGTGTTCAAAAGTCCCATCATAAAGGTTGACAACAGATGATTATCAGTTACAGTAAAGGTAGAAGTAAACTTCCTAATCGTTTGAAAAACATTAGCTTGATCTCCAATAACAAGAAGAATGTTAAGCCCAATAGCTAAAATGAGTGATAAAAAAATGGGACGAACAGTCTTTGGTTGATAAATATAGTCCTTATCCACAATCTGATCATCACTAGCTCTCGAAAAGCGAAAAATCTGGCCAACCAGATACCCCACAAATATAGCCAAAATAATGTTGATTGAATCCGGTAAATTGATACGAGTCAAGACACCATCGTTTAGCGGTGACAGCAACAGCTCCTGCGATCCTATAATCAAGCTAACCAAAAGGGATGTCACACCAGCTGTACCAGTACTTCTACCATAGTGACCAGCTGTGTATTTTCCTGCAAAATAGGTTGATAAGGGCCCTGCTAAGCCACCAAGAAAGTTGGAAAGATTAATGAGCACCTGCCCAGTTATCTTAAAGGTCGGTAACCAGTCAGAAACTGAAAACAGCTGATTGATATAGCCCATCTCCGAAAAAACAGATAGTGAAATCACCCGAATAATTCCTGAAATCAGAAAAAATGGAAAGAGCGAAACCAAGGTCTTTTGAGTAATCTGGACAAAGCCCCGCTCACGAAGCCAGAGAAACCTCAGGATCAAATAGTTTATCATGAAAGACTCCTAGAAATTGGCAAAAGTAAACTTTAAATGCAACGTTTTCTTACATTATAGCACAAAGAAAGAGGCCTCACCTTAATCCTGGGTTACACCAACTTCTCAATCTTACTAAAAATACTTTGTTATCTTTTAATACAAAAAACATGAGTCTCCACTTTTGAGACTCATGGCCGATTATTTATTAAGCAAAAGTAGTCACATCAGAGGCGTCCAAACGAACAGACTCAAAGCCTTCTTCATCAGCTTTCCCAAGGGCAATAATCAAAATAGGCACATGTCGGTCTTCATCAAGACCAAACGCTTTGGCAAGACCGTCTTTTTTATAGCCACCGATGGCATTTGTATCGTATCCATAAGAGCGAGCAACGAGCATTAACTGCATAGCAGCAAGGCTAGAGTCGATATGGATAATTTCATTCATCACTTCGAAAGGAGCATTTTCATACATTGGTACAATGCTTGATAGTTGTTTCTCCTTGACCTCTTCTGGCATTTTTCCTTGAGTAACGGCCTTCCCATAGATTTCTTCTGCTCTTTCTTGGCTCTTCAAATCGGCAAAAATGAGAACCATGGCTGAGGATGTTTCATTTTGTACACTATTGTAGCTGACAAAAGGTTTCAATTTATCTTTCCCTTCTTCGCTATCAACGACAACAAAGCGCCAAGGTTGCATGTTCACTGATGATGGTGCCGTAACGGTTTTATCCAAGATTTCCAACATTTCTTCACGTGGAATCTTGACAGAGGTATCAAACTTACGAATGGAACGACGGTTATATACAATATCTGAAAAATCATTACTTACTATAGGCATCTTATGTCTCCTTTTTATCATTAGACAAAATTAATATAACCAAGATTATAACACAAGACTATTTTTATCAAAAACAATTACTACAAAAATACCTAAAGATTGGTTTTCTTGAGTCCCAGACGTTTCACTTCAGATGAATAGTAAACCATGATGGTAAAGAGGCTGAGTGTGATTAGCCAGATTGACTTAATATAAATGAAGCGCATGAGAAGAGCTGATACAACAGCACCAAGCACAAAACTGCCTACGACAAAGCCATAATTGACCGCCTGGCAACGATATTCTTTCTGATCCTTGCTACCCTGAATAACATAATAAAGTGCCGTCAGTATCCTTCGATAATTTCCTGAAGTCATAAAAATCACAAAGGGGTGATTTTCAATCTGACTACTGGTAAAAGTCTTCATCATGACACCCGCAGAAAATGCAATAATCGGAAGCTCTATTAGAGCATTTGGCCATAAGAATGGTAAAATAGCAGTCATCACACAAAGAGGAAGTAGACCATGAACACGACAGTAAGCATTCTTACGATGGTCTTTAAACCACATTCCAAAAAGAAAACCTATGGAAAAGAATAGAATAGAAAAACATCGCAACATGTTATGGTACATGCTACTACTACGCCAGTCAGCAACTAACAAGAGAATATTCCCCGTCTGAGTGGCAACCAAACTATGGTAATACATATGACAAAAGACATTCCAAAGCTCCCCCCGAAAAACTGAGCAAATGGGCCATCATACGTGTATTCTGAGGCAAAAGATTTCGAGACTCCATTACGTAACTCCCATCTATAAATAAAAAAATGATAGTTTTATTATAGTAAATCTAAAGAAACACACTAAAAATTAACTGTGTCAGGATCAACCTGAGTTTTGATCCCTTGAATCTTATCCAAGACTGCCATGTCTTCCTCTGACAAATCAAAGTCAAAGATATCCAAGTTGGCTTCAATATTTTTTGGTGTCACTGACTTAGGTAGTGGCAAGAAACCTTTTTGAAGGCTCCAACGTAGGGCAACTTGAGCAACAGATTTTCCATTACGTTCAGCCACTGCTTCAACATCTTCATTCCCAAAAATACTACCAGTACCTAGTGGGCTATATGCTTCAAGAAGAATGTCACGCTCTCGGCAATAGGCAACCAAATCTTCTTGGGTACAACCTGGAGCCAAGAGAATTTGATTGACATGTGGCACAATTTCAGCTGTTTCAAAAAGAGCTTCTAGATGATGTTGCATAAAGTTAGACACACCGATAGCACGCACCTTACCTTCTTTGTAGGCTTCTTCCATTGCCTTCCAAGCCCCTGCATTGCCAACCTTCCAAGCATCATTCTCACGAAGTGCCTTTGGATTTGGCCAGTGGATGAGAAAAAGATCCAAATAATCCACACCTAATCTTTCGAGAGATTCGTCGATAGAGGCCTTAGCCAAATCGTAATCGTGCTTGTCATTCCAGAGTTTAGTCGTTAGGAAAAGATCCTCACGCGCCACATCACTATCAGCAATCGCCTTACCTACAGAAACCTCGTTACCGTAGATTTGTGCTGTATCAATATGGGTGTAACCAGCCTTAAGTGCGAAACTAACGCTATTGTAGGCTTCTTCCCCTTCTGGAATCTGCCAAGTCCCAAAACCAATTTTAGGAATAGTAACCCCATTTGAAAGTGTATATGTTTCCATCCTGTTCTCCTTTTCAAGTTGTAATAGAATTATCTTAAAAGATATCAGATAAAAATGCAAAGATTTGCTATGTACTATAGGAAAAACTCCAAATTGCAGTTTTCTACCAGGTGGTGCTCCTATTCCTTATGATTAATCTCTATCGTCATAACCTTTTGGATAGCTTGAATGCTATGCCCAGGCACTTTCGATGATTTTTTCGATATTGTCAAATTGTGGTTTCCAACCTAGGACTGTACGAGCCTTTTCAGAGGATGCAATCAATGTATCTGGATCACCAGGACGACGACCTGCTTTCTCAGCTGGAATTTCTTTACCAGTAACCTTACGAGCTGCTTCAAGGATTTGAAGATTTGAAAATCCTGTTGAAGATCATAAGTTGAAGGCTGTTGACTCATTGCCCTTACGGAGATACTCCATTGCTAAGAGGTGGGCATCCGCTAAGTCGAATGGATGTACATAGTCACGAACATTGGTACCATCTGGAGTATTGTAGTCGTCTCCAAAAATTATGATTTTCTCACGAACACCTTGAGCCACTTGGAGAATAATTGGCAAGAGGTGGGTTTCAGGACCATGATCCTCACCAATCGAACCATCAGGTTTGGCACCCGCCACATTAAAGTAACGAAGAGGAACATACTTGATGCCGTAGGCTTGGTCTGACCACTTCATGATAGTTTTCATCATAAGCTTACTTTCACCGTTCTGATGGTTCTATTTTACGTTTTTCTAGAATTTATGCAAGCGTTTTCTTTAATTGTTTAAAACATTTCAATTATGAAATTAAATATTCTAAAGTGATTGTTATCTAGAAATCTAACTGCTGAGATGAGAACTCAAATTAAATCAGGAATCACATTATCATCGTGTGGACTCTTTTGATTCCATTCAATGACTAAATTTAAGAAGTCATCTTTGGTTAATGACTTGTCAATATTTAAAATTGTAGAGAAAAGTAACATTTCTTTTCCTTTCAGAATCTAATATTAAACCATCTAAAATGGTAATTCTTCATCGAAAATATCTTCATTCAACATTTGCACTTTTGGAAATTTTTTCTCATAGAAATCAATTAAAAATAGTCCAACGGTCGCACATGCATTAACTACAAAATAGGCATATAAGGGTTCTGAAATCAAGTATTTTTCAGAATCCTGACCATGAAAAAGAGTATTATCACTCCTTAAATCCTCTATTGCTTTTGCAACTGTTACGAATGAGGATGAAATAGATTTCATTTGGTTTGGTAATTCAGGGCTATCTGGATTAAGTTGAAATACTTTTAATATTTCTTGAACTAACTTCTTACTATTAGCATTAGAAACAGATATATGAGCAAATCGGCTATCTGATAAAATCTCTTTAATAATACTTTCTAAAACTGAATTTGCATTCCCAACGGCATCAGCTGGATTTTTCTCAATGTTCTGAAATGCTTTTTCAAAACTAGTTGAAGCATTTTTATAGTCATCCTTTAATTTATTTCGAAAAGTTGGTATAGATGGTATAAAGTCAGGAGTTTCAATCCCCAGATCAATAGCCATTTTGATTAACACTTCAGGTTCATTTTGAGCAATATTTCCTAACGTATCAAATAATTGAATCTTGTCGTTCACGTAAACAATATCAAAGTTTGCATTTCCAAAATTATCATATAAAGTTTGGTTTAATTTCACATATTGCTCAACCTTTTTGTAGCTACTATATTTTGACCAAATCGTTTTATCTAATTTCTCAATTAACTCCATACGATAAACGGCAGAAATATCCATCCTTACTCCATTTCTTTAACTTTCTCTTCGATGAAAGCAATTTCTTCATCACTCAACCCATACTTTTTATACAATTGATAATCTATCTCAGATATAGATTTTGACCAATCAATGTCTGAATTATCCGAAAAATTCTGAAGTGGAACATAATTCCATTTTTCAGCCGGGTTGTGCTGAGTAATTTTTAAGATACCAAGTAAAGTCCTTGCAAACTTAGTCTTTATATACTTAATGCATGCTTCTGCCTCTGACTTAGCATCAAAAGAACCTATGGATAGGAAGGTCTGAGTATGTCCTGTAAAAGGGGCACCAATTATAGGTGATGACAATGCCTCTCCTAAGATTCCACTACCATTAGACTTAGGCAAAATAACTTTATAATTTTTAAAGTTAAAAGGACCATCTATATATCTCCTGTCAACCCATTTATAAACTCTATCATTATTTTCTCGTCCAATAATTCTAACAAAGTCTCCTACCTGACTGTCATTATTATTAATAAAAACATCAGGCAATTTCTCAAAAATATTCGTTGTAACATCAAATTCATGTCCATTGCTCAAACGACCTTTTGCAGTTGGAACATCTTTATGCATTTTTTCAGTCAGTCTATAACTGTCTGACGAGTAAATTATTTTACTAAGACTTTCAAAGTCAGGTTTCATTACAACTTTCTGAAGTATTTGATTTAATTTTTCATGAGCAGTAAATACCTCTATAGCACCAAAATATTTCTTACAGTCATGATAAGTTATTACTATACCACCTTTTATATCTGTATTAGGAAATACTTGCGAAGAATCTTGTTCATAGTAAACTACTTTCAAATGCTCATCTGCTAACATTTTTCTATTCCATGCTTTAGGTGTTTTTCCTGCATTAAATAAGAAACGAGCAGGTGTAATAAGAATAGATTTATCTGCTATCTCATAAGATAAATCCATGAAATAATTATAAATTGGACGATCACTAGTTCCCTCTAAAGACTCTTGATACGGTGGATTCCCAATCACAACATCAAATTTCACTTTATCAAAAGCCTCCTCTACTTGTTTTTTACCTTCTTCTATACTTGATTTTAATGTATCTGAGAAGTTTTCGATATAGGCTACATTAGTCTTATATTTCTTATAGCCTTTTAAAGTTCTTTCTGTAATGGTCTTAGCCATTGGTGTTTTTGCAATGGCATAGATATTATTTTCTAAGATCCCACGATAGACACTTTCGGGATCAAATCGATTATCATCATTATTTTGTACATATTGATAATAGAGACTCATAGCAGCATGCAAAGGATAAAGTCCTGTCTTAGCATTGATATCAATGATTTTAGTCTCTGGATGGTAGACACTATCTGTAACATCAGTATCTACCCAATGGAGATTTGGTGTAGCACCATCTGTCATTGACACAAAATTATCATCATAGAAATTAAGTCCACCAATACCTTTTGCAATTTGCATATTAACCACGCGCCATGGTGTCAAAACAGTTTCTTTATCAGGATTCTTGAAGCTACCAAATAAAGTTGCGATTTCTTCTGCACGTTCAATAAAATCAAGACTATCAAAAGATTTAGCTCGTTGACGAATGATTCGACCTGCTTCAATAAAGACCTCTGCATCATAATATTTGGTTATTTCTTTGAACATGCCTTTAGTGAATCCAGAAGGCATAAATTCTTTCCAAGATTCATCATCGACTTCCTTGATAAAGTCTTCGATAGTGATATCTTTACTTAAGTCAACATCCATTCCATAGATCATCATTGGAATACGGATAGAAACCCCACGTAAGATAGAAATCATCGTTTTTTGTTTTTTGCGAGCCTCTTTGAGTTTCTCCATTGCCTCTTTTTCCTCTTGACTGCGCTCATGAGGCCTCTTTTTCTTAGCTTTTTCTGCCTGGTCATATTCTTCATCAGTCAAATCACTAACGTTTATTGTCACTTTGGTAGGCGTTTTTTGTTTTTGCGTCTTACCAACGATAGCATTTAGTTTATTGAAAAGTTCTGCATCATCAGAAGTTAGTGTTAAGAGATTATCATTGTAGAGACTATCATCTTCAAAACCTGAACGTACTGCTTTTTCAGCATATACTTTTTTGATTTGAGTCAACATACGGTCAACATTAAATGGTTCCATGCCATTATCACTTTTACCTAAGATAGGCAGAAAGTTAAGCAAATTCGCCATCGCCTGTTTTTGCTGATGGGTATTTTTCTTTCCAACACCAGAGTTTATTTGGGCTGTCTCAGCCATTACTGTTAAAGCACGATCTGGAGCAAAATCAAAAATATAACAACGTTTCTTCATCCCAAGTTTTTCATGAGAGAACGGCGTTTGAGCACGAAATGCAGCTTGCAAGTAATTCGTTGAGCTACTTGTATTTGAAAGGAACATCACCGCTGTCCATTCAGGAACATTGACTCCTGTTGTCAACCTACGGACAGTTAAAGTGATTGTTTTTGTTTGTGAAGGATCATCCGTAATCGCTTGACGTACCTTTGAAAGATCATCTCCTGAAGTATCTAAGATATTATCACTCTTATCGTTTCGTACTACATTAACAATCTTATAGTCCATCCCAAACACTGGGTGTTCTTTTAATAGCTTTTCAAAAGCATTGGCTTCTCTAACTCCCGGCATGAGCCAAAGAGTATGACGGAGTTCATCACGATATTCTCTTGTTGAAAATGGATAATTAGTTTCACTATCAGGGTTAGTGATATTATCCAAAAAACGTCGGACATCTGCTTTATAAACTAATTCACCCTTATCATCTACTCTGAAAAATTCGCGGAAATTGAAGGACTTATTTTCATCGGTAAATTTTTCCTTATGTTTCATCTCAAAGGTATACATTAGTACCTCTGGAAGTTGCTCATAAGGGTTAGGTTGTTCAGGATTTTCCAAATCCCATTTCAGTTTAGCTTGTTGCTCCATCACATAGTCCCAAGTGTAGACTTGTTCAGGTTCGAACTGATCAAGCAGATTAAATGGTGTACCAGACAATTCTAGAATCTTGGTATGACCGTCTTTTACTAAAGATTTCATGACAGTATCACTAAGTTCAGTCTGTGTTCCCTCATGTGCTTCATCGATGATTATTAAATCCCAGTCTATATCCGAAAACAAAGGGAGATTGGCTTGAGCGCCATTATAACGTAAATACTGAATAGATGTGAAATAAATAAATGGTTTATCACAAGATTTTAGGGTAGTTAGTTTCTCTCCTTTATCAACTGATCCATACAAATACCCCGCTTCTGCCATTTCCATTTTTTTGTAGTCTTCAAACCATGAATCACGGACTACTGGTCTATGTGTCATGATTAAAACACGTTGAAAGCCTTCTTGTTTAATAAGCTCCAATGAGGTTAAAGTTTTACCAAAACGCATTTTGGCATTCCAAAGCATACGGTTTTTTTTCTTATAAGTCTTTTGTGTCTGTTTAACCGCAGCATCCTGTTCAGGACGTAGTGTAATTTTAACTTTTTCGGCTTTGTATGCAGCTTGAGTTTCACTGATAAATGATCGCCCATCTTTGACTGCTTTAATAGCTTCCTTAGCTGTCTCTAAATCAGTTTCAAACCACTCATTTCCTTCTAAATGCTTTGGATGACTAATACCTGAACGTCTCAAGACTTCATGAACTTCATGGTCATGGAACCACGATTTTGTTGATTTTTTATATGCTAGTTCAACCCATCCAAGCTCAAAAGGAAGGCCAGAAGTTGTCATATATTGTTTAATACGCTTAGGTGCAACACTACGTAAAAAATCACTATTAGGTGTCCAGTCTGCTTCAATATCGTCTGAGGCTACTGTACCTTCTCCGATTTTTTGAGCCCCTTCAAAAGCAGAAAATTTCCCACTTTCATTATTCACAGTCTGTACATAAATAAACTTACGTTCTGCAGTTGTATAACGCTCTTGAGCTTTAGGTTCTAAGAAATTCTCATACAAAGAGACCTTAATTTGATCATCAACATACTCAGTAACAAACCAAACTAAAATCATATAAACTTGCTTCAATGATTTTAATGCATTCTCTTTTGTTGCATCTTTAGGATTTAGTTTATGAGCTGAGCTATTTCCATGCCCTTTAATCTCAAAAAATGCATCTACGATGTCTTTGTTATTAATATGATGTTTGATGATTTGTAATTTATCATGAAAAGTAGAATGTGACGGTAATTCAATGAATGCACGATCAGCAAATAAAACTGCTGTATTTTCTGCAACCTTTCGAACTTTAGTCAACACACCCTCATAGTCCTTTTGAGTGTAGTTGTTTTCCGCCATATTAGCAGTTGAAAAAAGTTCTGCTGTATCTAAGTCTACTTTTAAAAAATCAAAATTTGATGCCATAATTCCTTATTCTCCTAGTGTAAACACCTTCTGAATGGCTACTTGCCCTATTTTACCAATGTTCAAATCTTCATCGAACTCTTCAAAGAGGCTTAATTGTCCCTCAGCCACTCTTTCCTCACCATCAATATTTTCACCAAAAAGTTCGGCAAAAGCAAATCGCTTTTCTTCAACAAGACTCGGGTGTCCTTTTACTCGCTTCCACTCGCTAAACATAATAAGTTCATTTGAATCAGGGTGACGCTTTGTCAAAGTATTTCCTCTTACAACATTCTTTTTGATTAGATAATGAGCAGATTTATAGATATCAGTCTTACTACTCAATCTCACGCCAAAAGAGTATTCATACCAATCCAAATAATGTAAAAACATTCGAGAGCGAGCCACTTCAAGGTTATCTTCTAGAAACTCGATACCATATATTGAAGATAAGGCAAATAGGGACTTTGTTTTCCAATTCCTTTTATCATAATTTTTAGTCACAGCTGAAAGTTTTCTCTCTAGAATAGCTTCCAGAAAATTCCCATCCCCAGCAGACGGCTCTAGGAAAGTTTTATAGATATCCTCAGTTGCTTCCTTAATTCCTGGGGTATCTAACATTTTTTGTACCATCCACGACGGTGTAAATACCTCTCCATGTTTCTGTACCCTTTGTTTTGACTTAATTATTTTTTCATTCACTTAAAATCTCCCTTTAAAACGTTGCAATTACCATAATTATAGCATTTTCAGTATTTAATCGAAAACGGTAACTGCATTATTGCTAAACAGTAAAAATGGTCGCCAACAGTTTGTTGACAACCATTTTTCTTTCTATTTCACCTAACTTTCTTCATCTAAAATTATGATTCACACTCTTCTTTTTCTCCAATAAATCGTCCTTCGCTAATAGCATTTACCTTCGGCATTTGATATAATTTTTCTCAGAGGTATTTTTATTTATGAAGAAACAAGCTTTTAGTTCTGAACAGTATTTGAATCTGCAACGCGACCATATTTTGGAGCGCATTAACCAGTTTGACGGCAAGCTCTACTTGGAGTTTGGTGGTAAGATGTTGGAAGATTTCCACGCTGCTCGTGTCCTTCCTGGTTATGAGCCTGACAATAAAATCAAGCTCCTTCAAGAGTTCAAAGATCAGGTTGAAGTGGTCATTGCCATTAATGCTAGCAATATCGAGCACTCTAAGGCTCGTGGTGACCTTGGTATTTCTTACGACCAAGAGGTCCTTCGTCTGATTGATAAATTCAACGAACTCAATATCTATGTGGGTTCTGTTGTTATTACGCAGTATTCAGGTCAACCTGCAGCTGATGCCTTCCGTAACCAACTGGAAAAAAATGGCATCACGTCTTACATCCACTACCCTATCAAGGGCTATCCAACGGATATCAACCATATCATTTCTCCTGAGGGTATGGGGAAAAACGACTATATCAAGACTAGCCGTAACCTGATTGTCGTTACCGCACCTGGTCCTGGTTCTGGTAAATTAGCAACATGTTTGTCTAACATGTACCACGACCAAATCAATGGTATCAAATCAGGTTATGCTAAATTTGAAACATTCCCAGTTTGGAATTTGCCGCTTCATCACCCAGTTAACTTGGCCTATGAAGCTGCCACTGCCGACCTTGATGATGTCAATATGATTGACCCATTCCACTTGGAAACTTATGGCAAAACTACGGTAAACTACAACCGTGACATCGAGATTTTCCCAGTCCTCAAACGTATGCTTGAGCGCATCCTTGGTGAGTCACCTTACGCTTCACCTACGGATATGGGCGTTAACATGGTTGGTTTTGCCATTACGGATGATGAGGCAGCTAAAGAAGCCTCTAAACAAGAAATCATCCGTCGCTACTATCAAACCGTTCTTGATTTCAAAAATGAACGTGTGCCTGAGACTGCTGTCAAGAAGATTGAGTTGCTCATGAATGATCTTGGTATTACTCCTGAAGATCGCCAAGTGGTCGTTGCAGCACGCGCTAAGGCTGAAGAAACAGGTGGTTCTGCTCTTGCCCTCGAATTGCCAAATGGTCAAATCGTAACTGGTAAAAATTCTGAACTCTTTGGTCCAACTGCAGCTGCTTTGATTAATGCTATCAAGACTTCTGCAGGTATTGATAAGGATACTAAACTTATCGAGCCTGAAGTGGTTAAACCTATCCAAAGTCTGAAAATTGACCATCTGGGTAGCCGTAATCCTCGTCTCCATTCCAACGAAATCCTCATCGCCTTGGCCATTACTGCTGCCAACAATGCGGATGCGGCGCGTGCCATGAAGGAACTTAGTAACCTCAAGGGTTCTGAAGCTCACTCAACAATCATTCTTACCGATGAAGACAAAAATGTTCTTCGTAAGCTTGGTATCAATGTCACATTCGATCCTTACTATCAATACGACAAATTGTACCGTAAGTGATAACTGACTATAAACATCAAAGACCTCAGTTTTAATAACTAGGGTCTTTTAAAAATGACTTTAGCTTGATAAAGAAAAAAGGGAAACTCTATCGAGTTCCCTTTTTGATAACTAACTTTTCGTCTCAACCCATTCCTAATAAAAAGGGGTGGCCTAGCATTATTATGAAAAAATGAGTTAAAGGTATCAAACAGAGGGCTAAGCCACTCCCGATTCTAATCAGCTTACGATTTCTAACTTGAGAAAAGGTAAGCTAAAAAGCAAAACTATAGTAGATAGAACAGCAACAAGTGGGAGGTAACGACCTCCAAAAAGGTAGAGAAGCAATGGAGCTATCGCTATCAAATGATTTAGAAAATTGCTAGTAACCCGAACGGTTTGTCCATCCTCCACAGTAATAGTGTTGGACTTGTAACCCAATTTACCAACACTCAATCGAGCTTTTGATGATGGTAGGGAAACAGTCACTGCTTCCACACCAGAAACCGTCCCGACAAGACTAGTGTCTACTCGAATGGGACTCTTTCTAGCCACCTTACTAGCTTCTATTGTAATACTAGCCACTAAGCATCTCCTTTTCCTATCTTCTACTTATAGTATACACTTTTTCGAAAAGCTTTCACAAGATAATCGACTATTAAATCAAGGTTCCTTTACAATTTTGTGCCTTTTCAAAAAGTATTGGATATCTTGATTACTATATCACTATCCACTTTTCCTTCAAAAAATCAATTATTTTTGACAGGAAATCCGTTATAAGATATAATGTAACAACGTCGTTTACAACTAGTTGGTAATAATGTAAATATAGAAAAAAGGTTACATGAAATCATATAAAGGAATTCTCCTACTAACCGTAAGCATTGTTCTTACGGTCTACGTCTGGTTAGCAACGGGCATGACAAACTTCGTCACTCCCGGTCTAGCTTTAACAACCTTATCATGGACTTTTATGTTGGCAACACGATCACGACTTTTAGAAAAACTCTTTAACGGAATTGAGAGAATGTACGCTATCCACAAATTTCTTGCCATCTTATCAGTTATTCTCCTTGTCTTCCACAACATCGGTATGGGGAGTCTATAGGGGTCCCGTCTAGCTGGTCAGCTAGGAAACCTTGACATTCATACTTTCTTGGCCATTGTAGTTCTGGCCTTTCTTGGTAAAAGTCTCAAATACGAGACTTGGCGTTGGCTTCATCGGTTGGTTTACTTAGCCTATATTTTTGGTCTCTCCCATGTCTATTTGATTATAGTTTTTTAATTTCATTTTCAATCTCTTGGTCTTCCCATCTTATAGCCCAAACCCCAAACAGTTTTGATAGCAGGAGTATTTTAATTTGTATACTTGGTCAACTCTTGCCTCAAAGCATGGATATGAACATTGAGTGTATTGCTATCATCCACATATTCCTCTTGCCATACCTTCTCGTAAAGTTCCGTCTTTGAAAAGGCTCTCTCAGGATTGCTAGCCAATATTCATAGAAGTTCAAAGGATTTCACTGTCAATTCCAAAGATTGGTCCCCTATGTGAACCTCATGAGTCACATGGTAGATTACTAAGTCACCAAGATCGATCCGCTCTGTCTCACTTCAACGGCTAAGGTGACGTAAGATATTATTCACTCTTAAAACCAATTCGCGCAGGCTAAACGGTTTGGCTATGAAATCATATCCCCCCAAACTTAATCCATAAATCTTATCCTGCTCGCTTGTTTTAGCAGTTGTAAAGAGAAAGGGTTGATTAGGAGCAATATATTGAACCTCACTGATAAAATCATAACCGTTCATATTGGGCATCATGATATCTGTGATGATGAGGTCAATAGATTTTTTTCTGAAAAGTTCTAATCCCTCCTTGCCATCATGAGCAACTAAAACATCGTATCCTGCCTGTAAAAAATAGCGGTTTTGAACATCTATCTCATTATCAACCAGCAAAATTGTCTTTTTCATCTGACGCTCCTTTGATAAAAACAGTGTTACACATAGTCAGTATAGCACTATTTATTCTAATATTTAAATGATTTGAATCTTAATTTTCTCGTTTGGTTGTCAAACCTAAAAGTCCAACAAGACCTGCCAAGGCTAGACCAAACATACCAAGGCCAGCTGTAGCCGTTTGAGCTTTCCCAGTATTTGGTAGTATAGGTTGCCCATCATTTTTCTTAGTCTTAGCCATGGAATTATCTGTGGAATCAGCCATTCTCATCTCTGAAACATGGGCTTCTTTCGTCATATATTTAATTTTGTTCATTGAGTCTGACGTAGAAGAAGACATAAATATCTGATCTCCTTGAGGAGTTCTGGACATCATTTCTGATTCATGAAGTCGAATCGTTACTTGATGAGTAGCAACTAGATTGCTCAAGTCTGGTTTGCCATCTTTAGAACCATACACTTTGACAGTAGCTTGGCAAGTGTGAGTGCCATTGGCACGAAGTTGGTCTAGAAGGGCTTGTCCTTCTTTGCCTGTCGTGTTACCATTCAAATCTACTTCTTAGAAATATTGGCCTTTAGCCAATCCTTTGGGAGGTGTGATTGTATCTTTAGGTAAGTGGGGTTGGAATAAATATAAAACACATAAGGAACTAAAGGCAGAAGAAAAAAACGAAATAAAAACTATTAAGGAAACAAGTGCAAAGGATTATGCTGAAAATCCATTGAATGAAGCAGATAAAGATGATGAAATTGTCGATGTTATCATTGATGAAGATGGTTCAATCATTACAGTTGATTTTAGTTAATCTAGTTAAAAAGCAACAACCACATAATATAGGTTGTTGCTTTTTTTAGTATATGTGATTTTCCAAAAGATGAATTTGAAGGATATTGTCGAGTTGGACTAATCTATACCCTTCACTAGTCTTTATTGATATTTCCTTACGAGACAGTTCTCTCACTTCGCCAAATAAAGTAACTTTCCTATCACGATGTTTGATAGTGAACTGCCCTTTAAGTTGGTTGGCATAGAGTTGAGAAAGTAATAAGAGTTTCTGAGGCTTACTTAAGTCTGTTGAGAAGTCAAAACGATTTTTAGCAGCATGTAATGATGAGGTATGCTCAGACAGAAAGAACCCCATCCACTTCTGCATCCCAGGGTCCTGGTATTCTATTGCTGCTTGAAATGGTAAATAGGAACGATCAATCATTTTAAACCATCCAATCCTCCAGCAGAATGTCCTCCGATGAGCCTACTTCTGGCAATACTCCTAGATGCACTATCAAGTGCATTAGCTTTTAGCAGAGAGGTAAAACCAAATTGGTCTCTGATAGAATCTATTGCTGTCTGGAGCCTTTCTTCTTTTTCAATTTGTTCGACATCATCGAATAGTGAGATTAATCCAAAAGATTCATCTACAAACCCAGAATAATTAACCGCTACACTTCGGATTGCTCCTGAAGTGTATTTATTATGGAATAATTTCAACACATAGTTTGTCAGCAGGTCAGTGTTATTCGTTGGTTCAATTTTCATTTGAGTATTGATAGAACGCTTGTTCTCATGATTAGAGTAGCCAAGGTGTATTGAAACAACAGTCGCTTTCTTGCCTATCTTTCTTAATCGGATAGCAACTTGCTCGGCCATCTCTCTAAGGACAATTTCAATATCTCGTTGTCTGAAATAGTCTCTAGGAAGAACCTGGGAGTTGCCTAGACCTTTTGATTTTGGTTTATAGGGTTTGTGAACGTTACTTTCATCAATACCATTAGCATGAAACCATAATCGAAGACCAGCTACTCCTAATTCTTTCTTCAAGATATCTGGGTTAGCATTTGCTAAGTCTTTGATTGAGTGGATACCTAATGTGTTGAAGCGTTTCTCCATTCTTTTACCTATACCCCAGAAATCTGTCATGTTTGGAATAGACCATACCTTCTGCTCCACGTCCTCATAGGACCAATTAGCCCTCATGGTTGGTGTTTTCTTTGCTTCATTATCAAGGGCAAGTTTAGCAAGTAAGGGGTTAGCGTTGGATATACCAACGGTTGAATAGATGCCAGTTTGTCTCCAAATGTCTCTCTGAATCTTCGCAGAAATAAGGTCGAGTTTTTGTTTTCGTGACAACTGTTTTTCTGGAACGAAGTAATTAAGAGAACTAGACAGGTCAATAAAACCCTCGTCTATAGAATAAGGGTAAATATCATTTGGGCTACCATAGTTTTGAAAAATGCCTTGGATTTCCATATTAACTGAGATGTATTTGTCCATTCTGGGAGGAACGATGAAAGTCACTTTTGCCCAGTCTTCAATGAATCGCACGTATTCTGGATCTGTTCTCAGTCCTTGTCTCTTGGCATTGTAATACGAGAACTTTCTTGTTTGAACATCAAAAGGGAGGTCGTATGCTCTTCCTACGTTTGATTTTCCAAACACTTTCTTAAATATCGGTGAAGAAGCTAGGATAAGACCTGCAGAGTTATCAGCTCTACTCATAACACATAGAGAAGTTTTTAGAGGATGTAGTCCTCTCTCAACACATTCGACGCTAGCATAAAAAGACTTCATATCGATAAAAGCGATATCACTTCTTGGTTCTCTTGAATAATCAAAATATCCCATGTGCCACCTCTTTTTGTTAGTTTATAAACTAACAAAAAGTATAGACTATTTTGGTAAAGTTATCAAGTGTTACCAATAGTCTTCGAGAGTAAAAAAACACCAATAACTGTGTAATTGGCATTTTCAGTAGTCTTCTAATTCATTTTAAAAGGAGTATCGAGTTATAAGTAACTTATTCAGAACTTCCCATTGATGATGACTCGGTAGAGGCATTAGAGTTATTGCCTCCGTTGCTATTATCTAGGACATTGGCACCCAAGAGCGAATTATAACCATTTTCATCAATATTGCTATGAAATTCAGGATTTACCCCCATGTCTTGTGATGAATCGGAAACTCCAGAATCTTGTTGTTGCGTAGGTGTTGTTGGGGCACTTCCAGCTACCGTTTTGGTGTCACTCTGAGCTGATTCACTAACAGTTGCTTGAGTAGAGCTTGAACTAGATGATGATGGTTTCGTAAAGGATGAGGTTTCCGTTTTTGAGGTGTTTTTGCTTGTGTTATCATTTTCTAACTGAGTCAACTTCTCATATATTTTTTGCGTTAATGTATTTTGTTGTGAGGCCGTTAATGATGCTGCGACACGAATAACAACCGTTCCGTAAACATAGTGTGACCCAGGGTTGATGACAGTTGGAAGGCCATCGAAAGCACTTAAATAGTCATTTCGTTTTTTGGCATCTTCTGCCGTTTTATAGACTTCAACACATCCACCTGCATCCGTACCTTTTGCTACTAAATCAGCACCAGGAACTGGATTAGTTACTTCGTTGTCAGCGAAATAAACTGCTGCCGTACAACTTCCTTGCTTGTTTAAGCCTTGGTTTGGATCATTATCTTCTATGGCTGACTGAACATCTGAAATCGTATCAATTTCCTTAAGACGACTTTCCACAAATGTATTGGAAGGATTTGTAATTTGTTTTAACTGCTTAACACTTGTTGAATACTTCTGGTTTTTATCTTTTAGATTTTTTATCTCTGTCGAGTAGTTAATTGGTTTTTTTAGTGATTTAACTTGTTTATTGATGTCGCTTGTTTTTTTGATTTTAGGAATTACTTGCTTCTTCTTTTCGGCAGTTGAGACTTCATTTTTTAGTTCAACCGTCAGATTTTCGTCTAAAGGTTTATCTTTGCTACTAAGTAGTTTCTTAGATGCATTTATTGTTTCCTCTAAGCTACGGTTTTCTTTTTGAATTTTGGTTGTCACTTCATTAAATGACTTTACTGCTTTTTGATGTGGTGAAATTACAAGTTGATAGTACCACTATACCAAAACAGAGTAGTACGATAAGAGAAAGTATGATACTTTTCTTTGTATCAATTTTTTTCATAAAAGAAGATTCTTTCATAGTCTATATATTTATATAATTTTCCGAAAATTCTATCTTTTTTTGATTGCGATTCACTATTTTTTGTGTATAATTATAACATATAGGAGGAAATTTATGAAAAACATTGAAGATAGTATTACCACTGCCCCTAGAACAGGGGTACTTGCAGATTTTTTTGAAAAAACTGCATTAGGCGAGTTGGGAGAGCCAAACAATACTTATTTAGGTGATATTAATTTATTTAAAAATGACGAAAAAATGTCATCTTTTTATTTAAATCATAGAAAATTGCAAGGACAATTTGACAAGCATTTCTACTCAAGTATTCCCTTTATATTAGAAGAAGAATGTCGCGTTGGCTCAGCATTAAAAGATTACTTAGAAAAAAGAGATAGTATATAGTATTTATATGTTCTCGAAGCCGCTGAAGGAACAATGGCTAGAACAATTGGAAATTTGAGCAATGGTAAGATAAAAACTTTATCTTGTAGCCCAACAAAAGCTAATCAGGATAATTTTTTAGATATGGTAAGCCACTACATTCCAAATTTATCCTATCCCCTTACAATAAAATAACCAACTCAAATATCAGAGAATTATTTCCTAATTTCAATGGTTTTGACGTCATAATAGAAGATACAACATTTCAGATGTACAGTCCAGATAGAGCTAAACAAATAAAATTTACAAAAGAAAAGCTGAAAAAAGATGGTATAATTGGTTTTATTGAGAAATTTTCCAATAAAGATATTACGGAATTTCTAAAACGAGAACATATCAAAGACTCACTTTTTAAAAATAGATTTTTCTCACAAAAAGACATTCAATTGAAAAAAGACAATGTATTAACAGATATGAATAATGGTCTTGTTACATTGACACATTTAAAAACATTTTAGCTGACTTCTTTAAATATGCTGTTATAAACTGGAATTCTGGAAATTTCTATACAGTCTACGCATCTAATAGCAAAAATAATCTTTTAAGCTTTTTATCTAATATGACACCAGCATTAACTCCTAATCAGTTTGTACATACCGATCTTCCAGTTGCATTGCTGAACTTAAATAAAAACGAAATAAAATACAGAGTAATAAAGGAAAAATAATATGTCACTATCTACTTGGATATCATACACTATCGCTTGCATTCTACTTATTTCCCCTCCTGGACCAACAGTAACTTATCTTATAACTACTAGTATGACTCATGGGAAAAAAACTGCTTATGAAATTGTTTGGGGAAGTTTCTGGGGAGGACTTGTTTGTCTAATCCTCTCGTTTATTGGGATTGGAGCTATACTCAAAACTTCAGGAACCTTGTATGCAATTTTACGTCTACTTGGGATCGCTTATCTTATCTATTTAGGAATCAAAAGTTTTCTTGATGCTAATAAGGTAAAAGATAAAACTGAAAAAATGGTACCTCCTGAAAAAGGAGAAGCCTTTAAAAATGGATTTTTATTGATATTTTTAAATCCTAAAAATATTATTTTCTTTGCTTCATTTTTACCTCAATTCATTAATCACAACTCTCCGTTTTTATTACAAACTACAATATTAAGTTTGACATATCTAATTGTTGGTTTAATCAACGATTATTTATATAGTTTTTTTGCTTCAAATATTGGAAACGTACTTGGAAAACATTCTGAAAAGTGGATTGCCTACATCGGTGGTGTAGCTATGATACTATCAGCTATAATCGTTGTATTTCAAAATTTTTAGTAAAATTTTGAAGGAATTATCTTAGGAATTAAGAAATTCTCCGAATTATTCATAAATCACTTTTCTACTTCATTAACTTTACTCTAATACCTAAAACTCAACCTCAAATAAATATGACAGGAAAAATTATTTTTAACACATAAACAAAAAAACACTCTAAAAATGGCTCTATAATTTCTGTAGTGGGTGAAACCACTGTAGAGATTATAGAGCTTTTTAAGTGTACACAAAAAGTCCCA
>OLRQ01000178.1_pt1 | contig 72047 bp, 60 predicted proteins | sample 1671971 | NCBI WGS metagenome assembly OLRQ01 (sample SAMEA3136631, study PRJEB25190) | human gut metagenome | biome: human gut; feature: human-associated habitat; material: faeces | place: Austria | collected 2013
CTGTATTTCCCGGATTGAGATTTCTCAAAACCGGGAGCAGCACCGCAGGTCGCACAATACAGGCAGATGGAATTGCCTGTATAGAAGTGCGCTCTTAGCTTTGCTAAGAGAATTATACTTCTGTTTCACCGCATATTTTTTTAAGTGCCACAAGAGAGAAAGTATCTTTTATCAAATGTTTTATTTCTCTCGCATTTGACTGAGTAACTGCACCTTTCTTTATTTTGTCAAATAGCTCTCTATCTTCAATATCATAATCTTCCTTCAGTCTTTCTATTTCCCTCTCTGCAATTTTTTCTTTTGCTATACCTGACAAATCATTAAATTTAATAATTGAATCAAAACGGTTATATATCGGCAATCCTAAATGTTCTTTTATCTCATCAATTGTTTTATAATTTGAAGTACACATAATAATTGCCTTATTTACTACAACTTTATAATTATGATCTTCATAAATTCCTTCATCAAATAATTGATAAAATGCACTATGGAATATAGATAATGCTTTATCAAACTCATCAAACAGCAATACATTAGTTTCTCTAGCCAAAAGATCTTGCGCAAAACTTTTTTCGTTATATCTTCCACCAAAAATATAATTGGCTGACTCATTATTCTGATACATAGAAAATTGTTTTCTTAATAATTTTCCACCCATCAATTCTGCCATATATTGTGCGGATTCTGTCTTTCCAAGTCCTGAATCTCCATATAACAATATTACAACCGGCTTGCTTTGTTTACCATCTACCAGAGGATATATTGCTTGAAGCAATTTCTTTTTTGATTTTTCCTGTCCAATTACCCTTTCACTATATTGTCTATTAAATGTTTGTATCATTTCTTTTGAAACTTCCAAATATGGCTGTTGCGTTTCATGAATAATACTTTTATCAAATGTTCGGTATATCTGCTCTCGAATATTTTTCGGTGGATTTTGAATGTACATATTTGTTATGGACATTTGGAAAATAAAATTTATAAAGTTTATAATTACATGTTCCTGAACACTACAGTACTCATCAGCATGAATAACAAAATCTTGAACTCTCGGTTTCTTCTTTTTCTTAGACTTTGGTTCTGGCTGCCCTGGAATGTTAACAAACACATCCATTTTTTTATTACCATCATCAAGTTTCGCTGCCATTTCACTAAGATTTCTTGCACTTTTCGGAACAATCTTTTCAAAAGCTGAATCAGATCCTACAAAAATTTCAATCTTCTTCACGTACCACACCTGCCAATACTATGTCATAAACATCTAATTCTTTTTCTTCTTCATCAGCAGACTTTTCTCCCTCAACAATTTCTTCTGCTGTAGTCTTGTCTTCTGCTGGTTGAAAATCAAACTCTTTATCAATCGATAAATGATTTTCGCCACAACTTCCAACCTTTATTCCGAAATATGTCAGCTTCATTTTGCTTAAATCGACAAGGTTATAATTGTTTTTAAATGCTTGAAGGTTAAATCTCAATACGCTTTTCCGCTCTTTCTCTGTCTTTAAAAGCATGTCATAATAACCCCGCTCACCTAATATTGCCTCATTTAATTTTTCCATATCTATTGGCATTTCTTCTTTAGGCACAATTGTTAAATATGAACTGAGCATTTTATATAATGTCACAGAATTTTCCGGAGCATAAACACCACTATTCTCAAATTTTTTTACGTGTTCATCTTTCGATGCTGCCTGTATATAATCTGTAAGCAACGTATTTTTTATTGTTTTATCAAAAGCGCTGGTCAGCTCAGCGGAAGCACTGGCATCAACTTTTCCCTGAAATGTTGCTTTAATATAATTCAAAATATTAAAGCCGCTTTTTGCCTGAGCTTCAATTTCAGCAACTATTTTAGCTATTTTTTCTTTATTCTCCTGTGTTGACCAATCAAGTCGTCCTCCATTTGTAACATCAACATAATCTTGTGCAGCAGCTTCATCAAAATATACTATTTTTAGAAACTCTATTTTCTCAGTGTTTTTATTTTTCAACTTTTCTGCTCCTTACTATTTCTGTTCCTCACACAATTTCTGATATCTTTTCATAAGTTCTGCAACACAGGCAGCTTCGCTTTTATAGGCTTCACTGCCTTTTGTAAATCCATATGCCTGCATGACAGCCATGTCATTCTGTTGGTGAGCCTTTCGTAATTCTGGCGGCATGGTCAGTTCATCATATAACGTTGCAAGGCTACTATTTAGATACAAAGCTCTTGCATCCAAAATGCCTTGAGCTGTTTTCTCAATTTTCTGTCTTTGTTGCTCTGTAGGTGATGGCCATGGAAAATTGTTATAGACAATATCCTTTGAGTAACTGTAATCACTTTTTAAACGCATACACGTCACACGCATCCATGCCATATGAATATTGGAGATAATTATTCCAAAATCGTATAATGACGCATCTGGTATAACTTGAACTCTATCGGTTACAATCATAGCTCAACCTCTCTTTATGTTTCAAGATCACCAGAAAGTCTCCGGTGTGTAACAACTTTCTAAACTTAACAAAATCCACATCATCACTAGTAATCAATGAAAGTTGTACTTGATCTGCCTGTTCTTTTCTCCTACTTCTTACCACGCTTGCACAAACACAACTTTTTTTATTTTCGTCAAAAATGATTCCGCTTTTCTCATCAGCCTCTAAATATGAAATATTGTCCTGGTAAATGTAAAGTGGGATCTGTGTTATAAAATATTTTTTTAACTGTTCATCTTTTTCACTATAATCGCAGTTAAAATAACCATCAGCCATGAGATACGGGAACATATTCATCTGTTCTCCAGATATTGCTATGTGTGTCTGATTAGTTGTTCTCCCCTCATCCAGGGTATTAGACGCTTCCAGTCTTTTTACCAGTATTCCATCATATTCGTTTGCAGAACACTGTGGAATTATATTCTTTATTACTCTTATTGCTTCTACAAAATTCATCAAGCATTACCGCCTTTCATATAGCCTTTTATCACTTGTGCTATTGCCCTTCCCAAAAGTGGCGGAACAGAATTTCCTATCTGCATATATGTCTTCGTATATGCCCCTCTGAAAAAATAATCATCAGGATAAGACTGTACTCTTGCCGCTTCTCTTGGCGTTAATCCTCTTGCCTGGGTAGGATGTATATACATATTGCAGTCAAATTTCATATGCGCAGTTATCGTTTTACAAACCTTATCATTTTCCAGTTTAAAATATTTATCCTTAAAAATTCCATTTCTTCTGGCATAAGGCATGATATCTGCTATTTTAGGGTCATCTGAACGATCTCCCGGTTCCATTCGTCCAAAAATTTCAATATCCCTGTCATTGTTGTATCTGGCCTTATGATTTGAAACCACATCAATTACTCTGCCTTGATTAATATAAGAAATATAATCATTTGTTTCAGTACAATAATTCTTTTCTATTTTGTATCCACTTTCTATCGAGCCGCTTTCTGTAGAGTTTTTCACTCTTGAAGCTTCCAATTTCCTAAGTCCAAATAAAGCATCACCCAGATTATATTCCGGTATCTTTTCGCTAAGTTCAAATATCTCATTGAAGATTTTCTCATTATCAATTCCAAGACAATTACCTATATATATTAGTCTTTCACGATTTTGAGGCACTCCGAAATTCTTTGCATTTAGTATATGGCACTCTACAGAGTACCCGATTGCACGGAAATCATCTTTTACCTGTTCTGCTACAGATTGCATCCCTTTGACATTTTCCATGACAAAAAATTTAGGCTGAACTTTTTTTACTGCTTCAACATAACTTTTATAAAGATGATTTCTCGGATCGTCTATCAGCCTCTGTCTGTTAGCCATACTAAATCCCTGGCAAGGTGGTCCACCAATAACAATGTCAGCACTTCTTCCATCCAGCAATTCATCAAGCTCGTTTACCACATCTTTTATGTTTCCCAATATAATATGGTCTCTGGGTGTCTCCGGATGGTTATGTGCATATGTATCCACACAACAATCCTGGATATCATTTGCCAAGGTAGTAACAAATCCTTCCTGTGTAAATCCTAACGACAACCCACCTGCTCCGCAAAACAAATCTATCATCTTTAGTGAATCATCATTAACATTTTTTCTGGCGTTTTCAATATAAGTATTACAATATTTGCTTACAGGACATTCATAACACTGCTGTACATTTTCATTACATATAACGGATAATCTTCTGAATGCAGTCATAACTTCTGCATCGTTCTTTACCTCGTCCTTATATAATCTGGCCCTTGCATTAAGGAAGTCCTCTTTTACAGTTTTCGTTACTCTTTCAATACAAATTTCTATATTTTCCTGCTCTTTACTATCAAGTCCTGCTTTTACAAACGCAGTAAACTCACATTTATCGTTTTTGTATTCCATATCAGTCTACCCACTCTCCAAGATTTATAAATGTACTCTTTACCGATTGGGCAACAGCTCTTGACACATTAACTGTAACTGCATTCCCAAATTGCTTATACGCCTGGCTGTCAGACACTGGAATCACAAAAGAATCTTCAAATCCCTGCAATCTTGCACACTCGCGCGGCGTAAGTCTTCTTATCCTTCCCTTTTGTGTGACATAATTATCCTGACATGCTCTGTGCATCTTCGCCATAGTTGCACATAAAGGTCTTGCAATCTCAAGATCTATTTCTGATTTTGCTTTATATCCACCAGTTCCATTAGATAATATTGTGGGTAATATTCTATCTGACAAAAAATACTTATTATCAACTTCCGGCTCTAATAAATCCTGTAAAGTTTTTTTAAGTTTTTCTTTTTGCGGAAATATGAATTTTACATTCTGGTTGTCAAAACACACTATGTAAGTTCTATTTCTTGTCTGTGGTATTCCATAGTCGGCTGAATTTAATATATCACAAAACACATTATATCCGAGCACGTCTTGTAATACTCTGTGTATTTCTTTATATGTTTTTCCATTATTATGAGTCCGTAAAGAGCGGACATTTTCAAGAATAATCGCTTTCGGCTTCTTTCCTCTTTTAATTTTATCATCCACTATTTCTGCTATTCTAAAAAACAAGGTTCCTCTTGTGTCCTCAAAACCTTTTTGTTGTCCCATCATACTAAAGGGCTGGCAGGGAAATCCCCCTATAAGAATATCACAGTCTGGTATAATTTCTAATGGAATTTCATTTATATCTCCTAAAACAATACGATCACCAAAATTAGCCTTATATGTCTGTACCGCGTACTTATCAAAATCATTTGCCCAGACAATATTATAACCGGTATCTGCAAAACCTTTATCAAGTCCTCCAAGTCCGCTGAAGAGTGATACAACATTCATCTATTCTTCCTCCCCAAGCTTATTATTTTTTATGTACTCTCTGATCCATAACCCAATTTCTACAGAAGCAGTTTTTCCTTCTTTACGCAATAATGTCATAAATTCATCTTTTACTGTCGGTTCAATTGATATTTCTATTTTTGCAGTTTTTATTCTTCCTGCAGGTCTTCCGCAATTATTTTTCTTTATATTCGTCATTAAAATTTCCTCCATTTAATATAGGTATTATATAATGTTTTTATCAGGGTGTAAATAGATTCTTTTATATAATTTTCTGTATACACTTTTCATCTTGTTTGCTATAATATATACAAAATTAAAGAAGGGAATATATGCACATGTATAAATTAATTATTGATCTATTAAATAATTTTCTAAATTATATACATATTCCAGATACTCCACTTAATCCAGATGTTTTCCAGGGTGTATTTGTGAAGAAGCTTTCCAATCAGAATATTATAAAAGAGAAACGAAGAATCAGCGCCAATAATACTATTCTAAAAGTCAACCAGACACATATAGATGTCACAGGAGAACAGGCGAAATTATTTTTCTTTGAAGGTCTGAGTAATACTACAACTCCTCCTCAGAGTATTGACATAGATTTATATGATAATAATTTGAGCTATCTTTGTGCTATCAACAATCCTTTAAGCCGTCTCTCTTCAGATGGAAACACATATTTTTTTCGCCATTCAATTGATGTGCCACCTTATCTATCAAATTGGGATTTAACCCTTCACAGTTCTGCATACAAAAAATACGGACACAAGGGCACGCAAGTTCAGATTAATATACCAGATTCGAAAGAATCCTTTACTTTACTCCAAAGATATGCCTTCCAGGACGATGCTCTTGTCATGCTGAGATATGATTATTTGCGCTACCTTGCCATACTCATCCCCTCAGAGTTGTGCAATCACCTATATTCTATTACTGACACACATGGTTCTCATAATATAAACTTTGCAGTACTAAATCCTTCATATAATTCAGCATTAGCAATTCAATTACAACATCAAATCATTTCAAAAGATGTCATGTATGACGATGCTAAAACAATTGCATTGCAAAATACCCTTAATAATACCCCGAATGCTGGAACAGATATTGAAAGAATTGTAAAAACACGCGTTTCACAAGGCTCCTTTCGAAGACTACTTCTTCTTGAACGTCATCACTGCAACCTTTGCAATATTTCCACAACATCGGTATTACGTGCAAGTCACATTAAAGAATGGTCTGAATCTTCCAGAGAAGAACGTATAGATGCAAATAACGGTTTACTTTTATGTGCTAATCATGATGCTTTATTTGACCGCCACCTAATATCATTTAATCCTGATACTGGAAATATATGTATCTCAGAATCAATTGACAATGAACAGCGAAAAGCACTAAGTATTTCAGAATCAACACAGCTTTCTATGGGTGAACGCATGAAATCATATATGCGTATACACTATAAAAAATTTATAGATAAAGAAAATCAATAGTTTCATTATTGCGAGATGTAACCACATACATCTCGCAATATTAATTTGTTTACAACACTCCCTGCTTCCACATTTCTTCCGCCACACACACATATTCCTTACTATTCTCCAAAATCCCTATTTTCTCTTCCCATGTAAGATTTCTCTTAATCTTCGCAGGACTTCCCATTACCAGGGAACCTTCTGGGATGATGGTGTTTTTGGTGACGAGGCTTCCGGCTCCGATGATGCAGTCGCTACCAATTTTTGCGCCGTCAAGAATTATGGCACCCATTCCAATTAAAGTGCGGTCGCCGATTGTGCAGCTATGGATTACAGCATTGTGACCGATTGTGACATTATTCCCAATATAGACTGGCAGGCCTCGGCTGACGTGGATCGTGCAGTTTTCCTGGATGTTGGTTTCCTCGCCGATTGCGATTGGCGCGTCATCTCCGCGGATTACGCTGTAGTATAGCACGCAGCTGTCGCGACCGATTGTTACATCACCGATGATTACGGACTGCTTCGCAATTTTTGCCGTTTTGTCTATTTTTACATTCTTATAGTTCATTTGTTGTTCCCCGATCTGATGATATTTTATGGAATGAATATCAATCTATTTTCATTAATAGTAACATACAAAAAAGAGATTGTATATTCTTTCATTAATATACAACCTCTCAATTTCAATTCACAAGTTACTATTCGCTCTTGATCAGCAGCACGCTTCGCAAAGCATAGAAGTTCATTCACATGATTCTGCGCCGAAATTCTCGTTTTTACTGTGAACTTTATTCACCTAAAACGCTTCTCAGAACGTTAACAATAAGCAGTAACTTACTTGTTTCTTTTTCCCTTACCTAAACAATATCCCTGCTACTTTCTCCAGTTCCCGTCGTTCTTCCACATCATCATAGGACTTCTCCCTGTCGTCTAGTCCTTTCACCACATTTATTGAAAAAAGCCCGTCTTTGTTACAGTAGAAGAAAATTCTCTTCACACCGTTGATTTTAAACCTAGCTTCAGCATTTCCTTCTGGGTAGAGTTTAACCATTTGCATGCGGTCTGAGGATGCAGCTGCGATAAAGGAAATGTAATGTTTTTTCGTCATATCATGATCAATGCAGACGAAGTATTCGGCTTCTACTTTTTCGATAAAAATTTTATGATTCTCGTCAGTTTCTTCTGGGACAGCGGGCGCCAACTGCACGCCGTGGCAATGTATGACAGCTTCGCCCATGGTATGGATCACATTGCCGCATACAGGGTAGACGTAAAATTTTGAGCGGAGCATGTTGGCTGACACATTTGCATTACTCACGGTACTGCCAGAGATCAGTTCTGTGACAGATATGGAAAAAGCGTCTGCAATTGGCTCCAGCAGCGTAATATCCGGATAGCCTTTTCCATTTTCCCTTAGTTAAAGATATTGTTGGGTAAAAAAAGATGTGTCAGTCGATTTTGCCTATAAAGCGATAGAAAATCTCTACTTCCTGCTCCCGGCTGCCGTCCTCGCCCTTAACCGCTTCATGCACAAAGATTTTTTCAATCAGCGTATTCAGCAGTTCGGCGGTCAGCTCCGTAGGGTTGACATACTGCCTCATCAGCCCTACCCACTTTTCAGCGTCAACGGCGGTCTGCGCAACGGCTTCCATCGCTTCGTGAAGCTGCTGGATTTTCTCGTCCAGCTCCTTTTGTTCGCCCTGATACTTCTCGGACAACATATTGAAGTTGTACTCTGTAATGCGTCCGGCAGCCCAGTCCTCGTACATCTTGGCAAACAGCCCGTCAACCTCTGCTTTTCGCTTCTCGGCTTTTTTCAGTTCGGATGCCTGTTTCTCCCTCGCAGAGCTGCGTTCCTTATCGCTGGCGTTGAGCAGCCTTTTCAGAAGTTTGTCCTCGTCCTGCTGGGCCTGCTGTGACCAGTATTGCAGGCGGGAGAGGACATAGGCGTAAAGCACATCATAGCGGATGTAGTGCATGGAGCATTGGCGCAGTCCCTGTCCGTTCTTGCTGCAATGATAGTAGCCATACGGGGTTTTGTTCTGCTTATTCTCGCCGTATGCCAGCGACCAGCCGCAGTCCGCACACTTTACCAGCCCTGAAAAAATCTGCGTTGTGCCGTCCTTTTGCCGTCTGCGTCTGCTGGCAATCTGCTCCTGCACCTGTCGGAACACATCTTCGGAGATAATCGCTTCGTGGGTATTCTCCACACGATACCATTCCTCTTTCGGCTTGCGTACCTTTTTCTTGTTCTTGAATGAAATGTTGCTCTGCTTATTGTGTACGCTGTGACCGATGTAGGTTTCCTCTTTCAAGATGCTTTTGACCTGCGCTATCGTCCACGCATAGGCTTTTTCCTCCGGCGCTCCGGCATAGATATTGGCGAAAGTGCCGTACCTCTGGAAGTTCAGCCATCCGGGGGTGGGTACTTTTGCTTCCACCAAAATCCGTGTGATGCTGGCCGCCCCTCTGCCATGAACGGCAAGGTCAAAGATCTTTTCGATAATCCACCTTGTTTCCGTGTCAACCAGAAGATGCCCGGTCTTATCCGGGTCTTTGATATAACCCAGCGGGGCGTAGGCTCCGTAGTGTGCGCCGTTTGCAAACCGTGTCCGCATGGCGGCCTTGACCTTTTTGCTGGTCTGGCGGGCGTGCATCTCGTTCAGGATATTCAGGAATGGGGCAAGCTCGCTTTCTCCGTTGAGGGTGTCCACATTGTCGTTGATCGCAATGTAGCGGACGCCTTTGCTTGGGAAGTAGATTTCTGTGTATTGGCCGGTCAGAATGTAGTTTCTGCCTAAGCGGGATAAGTCCTTTGTCACAACGCAGTTGATTTTCCCGTCCTCGATGTCGTCGATCATCCTCTGGAAGCTCGGCCTGTCGAAGTTCGTGCCGCTCCATCCATCGTCAATATACTCGTCTACTACGGTCAATCCATGCTCGGCGGCGTACTGCCGAAGCATCATGCGCTGTGTCTGGATGCTGCCGCTTTCGCCTTGCAGCTCATCGTCACGGCTCAATCTCAAATAAAGTGCGGTGTTATAAACCGTTGTATTGTATGGTTGTTTCATCAAAAATCCTCCTTAAAAAGAAACAACCCACGCTTATACAATACTCGCTGGTACAAGTATATCATAAGCGTGGGATGATTGACAGTCACAAATCTATCTTTTTTCAGGAAGCAGCGGCGGCGTGCTGGATTACATCTTCCAGCAGGCTGTTCAGCGGCTTCCCGTTCTCTGCAAAATGCTCCGATACCTTGATACGAATTTTCCCCATGACAAAATACTGGGTGCCGTCCGCAGCGGTAAGCATAGTGCCGCTGTTGTTGGTGTTATTTTCGCTCTTGGCTTTTACCATAGGCATTTACCTCCATAAATGAAATATGCCCGACAAGGCAATGTCAGGCTATGTGTGGCGTAGACTGCTCCAATGTCAACCAAACCGTGTCAACCGGCACAAAAGACTTTGAAAACAATCCTCAGGCGCTCTATTATTCTATTTTACTTTTTCTTTGATTTCTTGGTTGACATGGTTGACAAAGAGGAGAAGTGCCTGAAATATCAGACTTTTTCCTGTCAACTGAAACGTCAACCAAACTGTCAACCGGGGGCTTTTTCAGAATGGAAGCTCCATCTGCCGGGCTTCTTCCTCTGTGATTTCCCGAAAACCATCCTTGTCTGCTGGGGGCTGGTTGACACGCTCCCAGCCTTTTTGTGAACCGTACTTCTTATATCTCTTAGGGCTTTTGTAGGCTGTCCAGCCCTGTATGCTGCCGTTTGCAATGCCGGTATTCATAATCTCGCAGATTGCCCGTGTTTCCCACTCTGCCGGGGGATTGCAGTTTCCCAGCGCTTCCTCATAAAGCTGCTTGGAACATACCCTGTCGCCGGTGTAGTCCTCCAAATAGGCGTAAATCATACCGGCCTGCGTGTCCTCCTGCATAAAACCCTGCTGGTGGGCTTTCAGGTAAGCGTTCATTTCCGCGCTGAATGACAGCTTATACTTCCCGCTGCGGTAGATTGTCATGGCTTCCGCCCACATTTGGCTGATATATGTCCTCGCCGCCGCTTCATCGTCCAGTATGTGAACCTCCGCCCGTTCCGGGTACACGGTCACGGGAATAAAGCGCCGGTTGCCGGTGCGGTCACGGGGAAGAAAGTCCTGCCGGTTGGTGGTTCCTCCAAACACGCATTGACGGAGCCGGTCTGCCGGATGGGTTTCATACGGCACTTTATAGGTTTCTTTCTGGCGGCTTAGAAACGACTTGATTTCCTCAATACTTCTGGCGTTGGCGGTGGCGATCATCTCCGACATCTCCATAATCCAATGCCCTTGCAGCTTCCGATACACGTTTTCATCGTCCAGCTTTTTCAAATCGTCTGAAAACCACTCGTCCTTAACTGCAAGCAGTCGGAAAAAGGTGGATTTTCCGGCTCCCTGACCGCCTACCAGACAGAGCATGACTTCAAACTTGCTCCCCGGCTGAAATACCCGCCGGATGGCTCCCATCATAAACAGTTTCAGGGCTTCAAAGGTGTACTCGTCCGTGTCTGCTCCCAGAAAGTGATGCAGAGCATAGCGGATGCGCTCGGTTCCGTCCCATTGCAGACTGTTCAGATAATCCCTGACAGGATGGTAGCGGTTTTCATTGGCTACGATCTGGATTGCATTTTCTACTTTCTTTTCGCTGGTCAGTCCGTAGTGTTCTTCCAGATACAAAAGCAAATATTTCATATCCATATCGGTCAGAGTGGCGCTGGTCCGTTCCCATCCCAGCGGCTTCACAATATCCACCCTTTCGGAAAGAATGTTGTAGCTGACTGCTCCACGCAGCAGCGGGTCACGCTGGAACACTGTCAGACAGTTCTTGATGCTGTTCTTCACGCCGCCTTTCTGCGTCCCCTCCAGCATTTCCCGGATTTCTTCCTGCGTCTGCGCCGGTTCCATTGCGTCCATCGTCCGCATAACTGCTTCCTGCGCTGCTGGCGGTAAGTTCTGAAATTCGCTGCTCAAGCCGCACCACCTCCTTTCCCTGTTCGGCAATCAGCGCCGCTTTTTCTTCCATTTCTCCAAACAACAAAATATCCAGCAGATATTCTACATAGCTGTTTTTTTGCAATGCTTCCACGAAAAGAGGATGCCAGGCGGCATCCTGTGGCTGTGGAGCATATTCGATTTTCCAGCGTTCCAATAGATGCAGATAGTCACATAGCACTTTGAAGCAATGCTGTTCCGCCTGCCGTAACCTCTGCTCCGGCGTAGGCTTGGGCGGCGTTCTCTTTGCTGCCGGTGTGCGGATGGCTCCGTCATAGGGGATTGAAAAATCCTCTGCCAGTCTGACCGCCGCATCCCGTTTTCCCAAACCATGCAGGGAAGCGGCAAAGTCGATCACATCCCCGGAAGCGCCGCAGCCGAAGCAATAGTAGCGGCTGTCCACTTTCATGCTGGGCGTTCTGTCATTGTGAAATGGACAGCAGGCCATGCCATTTCTCCCTACCCGTATTCCATAGTAAGAAGCAGCCTGCCGGGTAGTGACGGACTGCTTCACCGCTTCAAACACATTCAAATGCTTCCTCCCGTAAATGTCATAGTTCTATATCCTGTTTCTTTTTCGGCGCTTCCTGTTCTGGCTGCCGCCGCTGCAATACCCGGTCAACGCAGTACTGTACTCGGCGCATTTTCATTAAATCCTCCCGAAGCGGCTTATACTGCGGGGACAGCTTGGCATACTCCGCTTGCAGCCGGTCATATTCCTGTTTCCATGCGGCCAGGGTGATGGGCTTCCTGTCCAGCTTCTCTTTCAAAATCCGGCGGGCCGTATAAAACAGCCGCAGATCAGCGTCATGGGCGGTTTCAAATTTCTCCCGCTGTTTTTTCCACTTGATACCGTTCAGCTCGTCATACACCGGCTTCAGCCGCTTGTAGTTCTCGGCCTGCCGTATCAACTCCTGCAATTCTTTCATCCGGGCTGACTTCGCTTTCATGGTGTCGCTCAATGTGTCAAACTCTGTGCTGACAGCAGACAGGCGGGATTCCAACGCTTCCAGCGTCAGCAGCTTGTTTTCCATCAGGTAGTTGACCGCTTCCGCAAATTCTTTCAGGTTCTTGCCCTTAGCTTTCTGGCTCCATGCCCCGGCGTTTCTGTCCTGATAATAGGAGATCAGCAGGTCGGCAAGGCTCGGTGTCTTAGGCTTGGAAAGTTCCTCTTTGACTTCTGAAATCCAGCCGAACAGGGATTTAATTTTCTTTTTTATGTCCAGCATCAGCCGGTTAGTCGCCTTAATCCAGCGGTTCAGTTCGCCCTTGTCGGTACGGATGCCCTTTGCTTCCATCTGCCGGACAGTCGGCCCCTCATGGACGGTGGGGATCAAGTCAATCCCCTGCCGCACATAGGAGCGGTGGTCAATACGAACATCCAGCCCCTTTTTCGCAAACTTTTCATTGACCATCCGGCACCATGCTTCCCGCCATTCTTCCAGCGTTTCCGGGCTGCCCCAGTCGGTAGTGGGTACGGCGTTGAACATGGGCTTGCCGTTCCTATCCAGCACCCGGTTTCCCTCATCATCCAGCACATATTCCCGGCGCTGCTTCTGTCCCCATGTGCCGTCTGGATTGATGGGGCGCATGGTCGTCATCACATGGAAGTGCGGGTTGGGGATGCCTCCGTCCTCCTTGTCCGGGGCATGGACGGCAAAATCGGCAACCATTCCTTTGTCCACCAGACAGCGCTGCACAAACTCCCTCGCCAGCGCAATGTTTTCTTCCATCGAAAGTTCATTCTGCAAAGCAATATCAAAGCTGTAAGCAAGCTGCGCTTTCTTGTGTTTCTCTACTTGTTCCACCGTATTCCACAAGGTCGCCCGGTCCTGGTATTCCAGCGGGGCATGGGGCGGCAACAAAATTTCGGAACAGATCACGCCGCCCTTGCGGGTGTAGTCACTGTACTCGCCGTAGTAATCACTGTAAAGACACTCCCCGGCCCGGTAAGCTGCGGCGGCAATGGCGCTCTGTCCGGCGCTGCGTCTGATCTGGCTGACCGTTAAATGATAAAGCGCCATCGTCAGTTACCATCCTGCGGCTGGCTGTGATTTTCAACCGCAAGCCGTACCATGTTCTGAACCGGCTGCCATTCGGCAATGCGCTCCATCAGGGAATAAAATTCCTGCTCGGTCAGTATCTTCACTTCCGGCATGACGCTCTCAATCGCCGCCCCACGGGTAATCAGCCGATGGCTGCGCTGTTTGCGGGAACCGCTGTCCAGATAGGATTTTCGGTTTTCCAGTCGGCGCAACTTTCGTTTTTCCTGTTCCAGTTTGACGGTGTTTTTCTCGTACTCTCTCTGCAATTCTTCCAAAGATTTGCTCATGTTCTCACTCCTTTGCTCTGAAATAAAAATGACCGTATGGATAACGGTCAGGGTGTCGGTATTCGTCTATCAAACCCGATGAAAAGATGCAGACGCAAAGCGGGTGTATCTTTTCATCGGGTGCGCAGGGATAGCCGCTTTAGCGGCGCAAGGGGTGCAGCCCCTTGTACGGAACGAAGTGACGCAGGCCCCCGGATTGCTGATGCTGTCAGCGGTCAGGGGGCGGCTCCGCAGGACGCACGATACATGGTCGTCAGACTATGTATAGAAGTGCGCCCTTTGTTCCAAAGGGATTTCTGCCGTTTCCGGCTCTGCTCCGTTTTCCCTCTTTTTTTCCGCTCCTTTGCGGGAACGCTTGGAAAGATACTTCGGACATTCGATCACGACTGCCCGGAAGCTCTGCTTGCAGTCACGGCGGCATCTGCGGCATAGCTCGTTATAAGTGACACGGCTGCGGTCATTTAAGAAGAAAGACCACTCCAACCGGCGCTTCTTGCTCATTCTCGGCGTAATTGGCTCCTTTCCCCGTTTCTATCCGACATACGCAGATAGACGGTTTTGGTGTAGCGTTTCGGTGTCATTTTCAAGGTTTTTCCCCTCTGTATGCGCCTTTGAAAATGGCGGCAGTATTCCAGATAGGGAAAGATACCATGCGCTCATTTGTTGCCTTTCGGTACGGTTTCCGTACCCTTTTCCATCCAGTCAAAGAACGCCTTTTTACTGACCTTAATCAGCCTGCCGCTTCTGAACGCCGGAAAACCGGGGGTGTGAACCAGCTCATAGGCGCTCACTCTGGAAATTCCCATAATGCGCCGGATGTCCGCCACGTCCAGCACCAGCGGAAGATCATCATAATTTTTTAATCTCTTGTTATCGCTCATTTAGTTCCTCCCATATTAAAATCAATTCTCTTGCTTCCTGTTGCCGTTCTACCCAAAAGCCGTTATCCTGCCCCATTCCTGCGGCGTTTCCTTGCATTGGTGCGCCGGATGCGTCACTTCTCCTGCCGGTCATATCCCTTTTGGACGGTCATTTACTTGCCAAGGTACTACATGGAACGAAATTACCATGTGCAATTATCATAGCGACTTCTCCTTGACGAAACAATACTTTTACGATACTATGAGTGTAACTGATATAACAGAATTATAAAATTACCATAAGCAAAGGTAGGAAAATAGAATGGAAATGGAATTTGTGCGGCATGAGCCGTGTTATGACCGGATTTTGTTCGTCCTGACGCTGGACAGGAAGAAAATGAAAGAGCGGATTTTAATTGGGGAAGAATTACAGGTGCGCTTTCGATTACAGGGGGATATGGATGCGGATGTGCTGTGCGATACAACACGCCCGCTTGGAACGTTCCTTGCAGAGTTTGAACATGACCCTGACGGGGAATGGAACCGCTTTGGCCTGGCTCCGCTGAGGGATGCCCTGCACTCAAACCGCTGGAAGCAGCCAGCCTTAGAGCAGGCCGCAGGGGAATTTCTGAAAACAAAGTTTGATACCGGCGATCCGCTGCGGATGTATGCTGCGTTCCGTATCTGGAATGGCTATCTGCTGGCAAGGGAACCGGCGAAACGTGCGGAAGCCTGTGACCGCTTCATGGATAAAATTAGTCACTTTACCATGACCTTTCAGCAGAGAAGCCCGCTTCAATTTGACAGCGATACCGGTAGGCCGCAGCCGTTCCATATTTCCAGCCGGATATTCGGCTCCGTACCGGCAGCGGAAACACGGCTTGACCTTTGGTATCCGGACAACCGGCGTACGACAGAATGTGTCGCGGCCTATACCACGTTCTATCCGCTGATAACCTACTATCTGAACCGGCTGAATGATTGGGGGTTGTGCTTCCGAAAATGCAAAGTCTGTGGACATATCTTCCTCGCAAAAAGCCAGCGGTACGAACTGTGCAACGACAAATGCAGAAAGAAGCAGGCACTTCAAAACAAGAGGGAGTTTGACGAGAGGGCAAGAGAAAACAACTACGATTTGCTCTACAAAAACGAGTGCCAGAACTGGCGCAACAAGATCAACAAGGCAAAAAGGACAGCGGGCTTCCCGGCTGACCGGCTGGAAGAAATGCTGACCGCTTTTGAAGCGTTCAAGAAAGAAGCGTTGCAGAGAAAACGGGCTGTAAAAGAAAGAACAGCCAGCCCGAAAGAATTTACGGACTGGTTGTATCAGCAGAGTAGTATTATTGTAGAATTGGCCGAGAAATCCTCTTGAAATCCCTTGCTTTATTTCGCTCAAACGAATATAATTATATCAGTTTTCAAAATCCAAAATACAGGTTCGAGGTGCCGCAAGTGAATGGGTATATAACAGTTCAGGAAGCTGCTGAAAAATGGGGCGTAACGCCGCGTCAAGTTCAAATTCTTTGTAAAGAGAACAGAATTGTTGGCGCTATGCGTATGAGCCGCATTTGGATTATTCCTGAGAATGCTCAAAAACCGACCAATACCAAACGAACTTCAAATAAGACGGGAGGAAAAAAGTTTGCTGCAACGCACTCTGTATAAAAAACAAAATATCGACTTGTCCTCCGCGCCTTGGACAATGCATGAATTCTTTGCCGGAAGCGGTTTAGTCGCCTACGGCTTAAAAGGTATGTTTGCACCAATTTGGGCTAACGATATTAGCGAACAGAAAGCGGCTGTATATGAAGCTAATTTTGGTTGCGAACATTTTGAACTTGGCGACATAAAAGATGTGAATGGTAGGGATTTGCCTTTTGCTCATTTATCTTGGGCCAGTTTTCCATGCCAGGATTTGTCTTTGGCTGGTTCTTTAGGCGGTATTCACGCATCCAGAAGCGGATTGGTGTGGGAATGGCTACGTGTGTTGGATGAGATGGAAGAAAAGCCACGAATATTGACTTTAGAGAATGTAACCGGCTTGCTTTCCACAAATGGCGGCGATAATTATCGGGTTCTCCATATGGCACTTGTGGAGCGTGGTTACGACTGTGGAGCTATCGTTTTAAACGCTTCCCATTTTGTTCCGCAGTCAAGACCGAGGGTTTTTGTTATTGCTGTGCAACATGGATATGCAATCCCGGCGTATCTGACCGGAGATGCCCCTTGCTGGCTGCATAATAAAGCTGCCTCTGATTTGGGTCGGTCTTTACCCGGATGGATTTGGTGGCAAGCGGAGAAACCTCCGCGCCGCCACAGCACATTAAAAGATATTATTGAAGAAGAAACAAAATTTGATAAAGATACTGTCCTGCCGCTTGTTCCAGAACGGCACCAGATCAAGCTAAATGAGCATGACACGGTTTATGCTACGGGCTATCGCCGAACACGTCATGGAGAGCAGCAGCTAGAATTGCGCTTCGATGGTATTGCCGGTTGTTTACGAACGCCAGAAGGCGGAAGTAGCAAACAGTATTTAGTTGTGAAAAAAAATGATGAGATTCATGCTCGCCTATTGACTGTTCGTGAAGCCGCTCGATTGATGGGAGCGCCGGATAGTTTTATTCTCCCCGGTAGCTACAACGATGGTTATAAAGCGATGGGAGATGCTGTCGCAATGCCGGTAGCTCAATTCATAGGAGAAAATTTCCTAACAAAACTTGCGGAGGCCGTATACGATGATTAGTACAGAAGAAAGATTAAAAGCATTTCAAGAGGAAAATAATATCTATACGAAAGGGCCGCTGTCGCTAGTAGTTCAATTTACTCGACTTGTTCAGAACAAGGATTTTCCCTTAAATCCAGACGATTTTCAAACAAGCAGTAAAGGACAGGTTGCTGGACTTGGCGGCGGTAATCTCAAAAAAATATTAAAAGAGCATGGCATTACACAACAATTATCCGCAGAAGGCGGGCGCACCAGTCGCGGAAGTATGGGGTTAATGATAAAGTACGTTGATTTTCTCAACGCATGGAACGAAGAAGAAACTGTTGATTTTTCAATCGTGGAAGAATTTTGGGCGGAACAAGTTAGAGAATATTTCAGAAATCAGCCGTTTGTTTTGACCGCCGATACTTCCAAAACTATTGGAGCAAACTTAGACGAACTATTTGAACAGGCTAAGAAACGTCAGAAACAAAATCCGGGAACGCAGTATTTGGGAACGGTTTTGCAGCACTTAGTAGCCGCGAAATTATGTCTTATTATGCCTGAAAATGCATTTGAGATTCATGGCGCTTCTGTTGCGGACGCGCCAACTGAACGAAGCGGCGATTTTGTTATAAACAACACGATTATCCATTGTACAACAATGCCCGGCGCTTTGCTGATTGAAAAATGCAAGGCGAACTTGCGCGGCGGATGCCATCCTGTCATCATTACAATTTTTGAGCGTGTACATACAGCATTAAATCTTGCGGAAGATGCGGGCCTTGCCGGGCGCGTTGAGGTTTGGGATATTCAGCAATTCCTTTCGTCCAATGTATATGAACATAGCCTTTTTGATGAAAGCAAGAGAAATTCTACGCTTTCAGATATTATTGGTCGTTATAACGAAATTGTTCTTGAGGCTGAAACTGATCCGAGCCTTCGCATTGAGTTTGAGGCGAGATGATTTATCATGGCGGATATTTTTAATAATGAAAAACGCTCTGAAATCATGCGAAAAGTTAAATCAAAAAAGAACAAATCAACAGAACTGCGATTGATAGACATATTTAAACAGAATGGTATTACTGGATGGAAGCGCAATTATCCGGTCAAAGGACATCCCGATTTTGTGTTTCTAAAAGAAAAAGTTGCAGTATTCGTAGACGGTTGCTTTTGGCATGGTCATGATTGCCGAAATACACGCCCGGCAGAAAATAAGGAATACTGGCAAAAGAAATGCGAACGTAATATGAAGCACGATAAAGATGTGACTGCCATGTTTGAGGCACGCGGATGGAAAGTTCTGCGTATTTGGGAATGCGAATTAAAAAAGAGAAACGAAACTATATTAGTCGAAAAAATTCAGTCAATATTGAGTCGTTCTTCTGAAAGGACACAACGATGACAATTAAAGCTGTTGATTTATTTTGCGGCGTAGGCGGGCTTACCTATGGTTTGCAAAAAGCGGGAATTCCAGTTGTAGCAGGAATTGATATTGATGATTCTTGCGAATACGCTTATACTCACAACAACAACTGCACATTTATTCATAAAAGCGTTGAAGATGTCACAGGAAAAGAAATACGCGCCCTTTTGCGAGGCGCTGACGTTAAAATACTCGTCGGATGTGCGCCATGTCAACCTTTTTCAAGCCATCAAAAAGATAAGCAAAACCGTTCTAAACATAAAGACTGGAAATTACTATACCAATTTGGGCGGTTGGTGGAAGAAACTCGTCCCCACATAGTATCAATGGAGAATGTGCCAGAATTAGAAAAAGAAAAAGTTTTTAAAGATTTTGTTTCCACGTTAGAAGGCTTGAATTATATTGTAAATTATCAAGTTGTAAATGTCGCAAATTATGGCGTACCGCAACGGAGAAAAAGGTTGATTTTGCTTGCGTCGCGTCGCAAAGAAATAAAACTTATTGATGCAACACATCAAAAACATCTGACAGTTAGAGACGCTATTGGTAGCTTACCGAGAATTTCCGCTGGAGAGGCAAATGAAAACGATAGGCTTCATATTTCGCCAGCACTCTCTCCTATCAATTTGGAACGAATACAACATTCCGTTCCCGGCGGTACATGGCGTGATTGGCCTGAACGTTTAGTATTAAACTGCCATAAAAAAGAAGGCGGAAAAACTTATGCATCAGTATATGGTAGAATGAAGTGGGATGATTTGTCTCCTACTATCACCACACAATTTATCGGTTATGGAACCGGACGTTTTGGACATCCAGAACAGGACAGGGCGATTACTTTACGGGAAGGCGCTATTTTACAGTCTTTTCCTCCTGATTATCAATTTTCGCCTAGCAATGTTGAAGTTCCGATAAGGAAAATAGCACGCCATATAGGAAATGCTGTTCCGCCTCGTTTGGGCGAAGTGATTGGAGAAAGTATAATTAGAAGTTTACCTAAAAAGAGACAAAAGAAAGCGACGATTGCAAATGAAAGAGAAAGAATACAAACTTAATATTGATCCCCGTATTTTGGAATTATTAGGTCCAAGCCTGTATACAAACATTTATTATGTGCTAGCTGAATTAATTGCTAATGCTTACGATGCAGATGCCCACAATGTATATATCATTGCTAACAAGGATGATATTACCGTTGAAGATGACGGCAAAGGAATGTCATATGCTGACGGCGATATCCAGAAATACCTTAATGTTGCCGCGGTTTCTAGAAATACCGATGCCGAATCTCTAACCCCTATGAAACGGAAGAAAATGGGGCGTAAAGGCGTAGGAAAACTAGCTGCCCTATCGGTTTCTGAGAACGTTCTTATAAAGACGATTTCAAATGGAGAAAAATCAGGGTTTGTATTATCTCGCCATATAAACGACAATAATTTACTTGTGCCGCTCACTGACGAGCAAATTTCTTTCGAAAGAGTATCTGGCAACGGTACTTCTGTCGTTATGCAGAATCCGCAGTACAAACTTCATAGTACATTAAAGGCAATTAAACGCAATTTACTTAAGATATTCCCGTTAGTAAATGAGAAGTTTAAAATTCACCTAATTCGGGGAACGGAAGCGGAAACCATTGAGAACTTTGATAAGGAAATGATTTCAGAACTCTCTACTCTAATTACTTTAGGGGATGAATTTACATATCTTAATGATTTTTTCCAGACGCCATATGGAAATGAAATAGCAGAACTCCGCAAAAATAAACCTTTAGCAACAATGCCCATTAGTATGGATGACAAATCTGGTGTTGAACATACATATAACGTAGAAATCAAAGGATGGATAGGAACTTATACATCAACTCGCGGCAGAAAAGTAGAGTTAACGGATTTTCCTGATAATTTTATTTCTCTGTATGCCAACCAAAAAATGGGCGAATTTAATATACTTCCTGTTGTTGGACAAAATAAATTGAATGAAGTCTATGTCGTAGGTCAACTTCATGTTGATATTTTTGAACTGACGGAGTTACCCGATATGGCTCTAAGCAATCGTCAAGGATATAAAACGGATGATCCTCGCTATCAGGCGGTACTAGATTATGTTAGAAAAACTTTATTGCCTGATATCTTGAAAATGCGAGATTTGTTTGTGTCTTTGGGCAAAAAGAAAAAAGAAGAAAAAAAGCTAGAACAGCAACGTCAAAACGAAGCTTCATTTAAAAAGTCGGTAGATACTTTCAGAAAAAACACCGCTAAGAAAGCAGCTCAAAAAATTTCTTCTCGTTTAGGTATTAGTACAGAGCAAGCTGATGAAGTAGAGGCAATACTTTCTGATGAAATAAACACCAACAGTCCGGATATGGGGATTAAAAGCATTATTGATTCTCAAAAGAAGAAATTGCTAATTAGTCAGACATATCGAGACAAGGATTTGGCGGATATTATTTACAATATGTTGGTATTTAACAACGTACCGCCCGAAGATATAATTTATACAAACTGTGATGATGAAGTATCACGCATCCCAGAAGGCGACGTAGGAAAAAGTGGGATATACGACTATTTGCGAGATTTCTTTGTTGATAGTTATTCTACGCAAAAGATTTATGTTATTTTCGTTACAAGTCATAATACGAAAAGTTCATGGGGTGCATTGATGGAAGTTGGCGCAGCATGGATAACTCAAGTTGAGCATAAAATATTTAACATTTACGATTTTCGCCCCGAACATCCTTTAGACGATGAACAGCAATGGCATTCAAGTTCTAGAGATGATGACGGTAATCTTTATATGTCAAAATTGAGCGTAGACATTTTTGCTCAAAAAATCGAATATATATGCGATAAATTGGGCTATAAAAAAAGAACCCGTCAGGAAAACAAGGATCATTTGTCAACATTGGTAAAGGTTACACCTCGTTAAATATGAAAGCACGCCCCAATTTTACTAATCAGTAATTTGGGCGTGCTTTTAATATTATATAAGCGTGGCGTTGTTATGTCTGATGCGGTATCTTTAACTATGGGAAACTCCAGTTTCCCATTTGGAAATTGTTTTGTCTGTGACTCCCAGCTTATCAGCAAGCTGTAATTGTGTCATTTTGTTTCTTTCACGTAATTCTTTAATTATGGTTCTTGTAACATATTGGTTCATAATATCTACCTCCATGTGCAGATTCTATAACAAATTTGACTTTTTGAGTACCTACGCAAAGTAGAGTTTCCTACGCTGATAAACTTCTTTCTTATAATTATTGATTTTTTATGTTCATAAAAATTAACAAAAGCACGCTGTTTTGTCAATTTTTATTTACTTTATAAGCTTAACATTTTTATTTACTTTATAAGCAAAACTTTCTCCTCAACCAGATTTTTTATATTTGATTAAGGAGACTAATTTTCGTTTATAGGCAACGCCAAACTTATTTTTCTTCCAAAAACTTTTCTATTTTATCCCAATATACTTCCATCGTCTCATCCCCGCCACAATATATCTCATGCTTCGTCCCAGGCATGTAAACATACTCGCAAGGGGCAACACCGCGCTTCTTGACTTTTGCTGCGAATTTCTGAAGTGCGCGGACGGATACGAAATCGTCTTTTTCGGCCTGAAAAATAAGGAGTGGGGACTGGAGCATCTTCCAGCCGTGGTATCTTAAATACCAGCTCATTTTTATGGAGGCTTTCAGCCAGCCACAGGATGGTGCACAGGTCTGGAGAAACTGTTTTTCTTTTCTCAGGTCGTTGTACCTTATAAATTTAGGTTCAGAGGTGCCGGCGCTGGTTTGGAAGGTGTCGGTTCCGTCGTAAGGTTTCTGGCCTAAGACATAGGACTCTTCCTTTCCCCAAAAGCATTCTGCATGGGCGATCAGTACGGTCAACGGCCAGGGCACACCTCCGGTGAGCGGTTTGATCATAGGCGAGCTTAATATCACTTTATGAAAAAGAGTGGGTTCCCAGGCTGCGGCGATTGCACCGATTGCACCGCCCATGGAGTGGGCAAAAAGGTTCAGGGGCAGGTCTGGATGTGCCTTTTTGATTTTATGACAGATTTTTAGAAAATCACGCACGTAACGTTTCCAGATATCAATATGTACCAATGAGAAATCTGCTGTCAGGCGGTAGCTTTGGCCGTGTCCCATATGTTCTGGCATGTATACATGATAACCAGCCTGTAAAAAATAGTAAATCATCTCCTCATATTTTGGCGCACCTTCTGTGAAGCCGTGGCTGATTACCACCACCCCTTTTGGATCATCTGCCAGATAACGTTTCACATGGATTTTTCCTATAATTCCATTTTTCTCATGGTAAATGTCTTCTGCTCCCGGAATGTACCCATCCCGGCAATGAGCCTTTAAATAAGGTTCCACCTCATTTTTCACAGCATCTAAATATTCGTTTTCCTGTATTATTTTCATTTCAAAACTCCCCTTACAAGCAGCTTATAAAATCATAAAAAACAATCATCACGATTCACACATTCCTGATAACACAACTCATTCAAAAGTATCTTTGAAAAAGGTGTACTGCGACATGTGTTACAATTTACGAGAGTCTTAATACTTTATTACTATCCCCCAATAATCCCATTAATCTTCTTCTCATTATAAAACACCAGAATAATTCCGCCCACCATACAAAACACCGCTGCGCCAAAGGCTGCGATTCTATAACCAGTTCCCTCTCCTGCTCCAATCGTAGAAACAGCAGTAAAGATCAGCATGGAAAGACTCTGGCCCAGTTTGAATGCAAAGGTTCTTGCCGCATAAAACATTCCTTCCCGGTTGCTTCCGGATGTGATGGAATCACTCTGGGCGATATCTGCCACAACCGCCTGGGGCAAAATTCCGAAAATCGCCATCGGCAGCGCTGCCACCACCGTCAGGATCAATCCCTGTACGGTTTCCGGAATAAAGCTCATTTTTCCCATAAATCCTGTATAGAAATAAGCCAAACTGAATACAGCAAATGCAAATAGAATCATCTTTTTCTTACCCAGTTTCGGGGTAAGCTTATTTACCGGAATGTAAAATACCAAAGACAATGCTGTCATCCCCACAAAATACAGGGTTGTCATCGTCTCCGGCAGCTTCAGAAGGCTGGTCACAAAGAAAGGCAGACCTGTCTGAAACATGGTAAGGGCGATCCAGTAAAAAATATCGGAGCCCACAAATTTACAAAATTCTCCATTCTTAAACGTAGCAGTCAGGGAACGAAAAGCAGACTCTTTTGCTGGAACTGTGTCCACGTAATCCTTTTCCCGAATGCAAAATACCGGTATCAGCATGCAGATAAATGCCACCACTGCCATCAGCGTGAAGGTGACACGGATGGCGCCAACACGTCCAAATGCCGGGATAAATGCACCCCAGATAGTTGGTGCCAGGTATGCAACTGCAGTTCCTGCAATGAATGTAAAGGAAATCACCGTAGAAATGTTAAGCCGCTCCTGCTGGGTATGTCCAAGCTCCGGGATCAAGGCATTATACGGTGTACAATAAGCTGTTATGGAAAGGTAATAGGCCAGAACCATCACCAGCAAAAACGCTGCATTGAGCCAGCTTTTCTCATTGATCGGGGACCAGAACACCAGCACTGTGGAAAGTGCCAGAGGCAAGGACGCCCATTTCAGGAATGGAATTCGCCGTCCATCTTTGGCTGTACACCGGTCCGACCAGGACGCGATCATAGGATCTGTAAAAGCATCAAAAATTCTCCCGAAGGCTGTGATTCCTCCGATAATAGTGAAAATGCCAAGCACCACCAGTCCCTGTGGAATAAATACGTTCTGCCCCTGGCTGATGGCGGTTTCATCTGGCTGATAAAAATACACAAGCCAGTTTGAAATGATTCCGGACAACATTGCCCATCCAAACTGACCTGCTGCAAACTGCCATATTTTTGCTGTTGTAAGTTTCTTCATCACGTACTTACCTCCTGCTTCTTTATATAATGATAGTATCATTTTTGTGCCCGCTTCACAATATACGAATCATTACTATTGCACAATTTTCACAGAATTTATTACTGTTTTATAGGTAATAATTTACTTGCAAGTGTTTGAAAAAGGCTTTCTGCAAGATGTGCGTCACAATTTGTGGAAGATTTTATCCGGATGAGGGCGCCATAGCGGGCAGCAACCGAATTCGGGTAGAATATACCGCAAAGTGGGCGTGCAGATTGCGGATTTTATTCAGCATTCCACAGCCACTTTAATTACGCCATCTCTCTTATTTTCAAAGAGCTCATACGCTTCCTCAATTCTGCAGAGCAGATAGGTATGTGTGAGCACAGGCTTAGGCTTCTCCATTCACTGTCTGCCATCCGGAACTTTCATGGTAAATATAAAAGCAAGTGAACTAAGCAGCAGCATATAAGGATACAGCAGCATTGGAAGTATATCAAATGCACTGACCACTTCTCCTAAACTGGCTGCAGCAGAAACAGCAACCAGCATTTGCGCTCCGTACGGTAAAATACCCTGAAAAATACAGGAAAATGTATCCAGGATAGAAGCAGCTTTTCTGGCGCTGATACCGTAATCCTTTGACATTTCTTTTGCAATCGGGTTCGCCATAACGATCGCAACTGTATTATTGGCAGTTGCAATATCCATTAGCCCAACTAACAGTCCCATTCCCAGGAGCCCGCCTTTTTTTCCTTTAAACACTTTCTTTATCCAGTATAATAAAGCGGAAAATCCACCATACTCCTTGATCAGGGCACAGATTGCAGCTACCAGAATCGCAACCATACTGGTTTCAAACATCCCGGCAGCACCGGTTCCCATATTTCCGATCAGGTCTGTGGGTGCTATCATTCCTGTTGCAATCATAATAACTGAGCCACTTAGAATACCTGTAATCAGCACGAAAAATACATTAAATCCGATGATTCCACCTATAAGAACCAGAATATAAGGAATGATCTGTATTAAATCATATTTTTCTTCGATGAATCCACCATTATAATTTTTAACAGACAAAACCAGCAGAATAATAATGCTGGCAATAGCAGCTGGCAGTGCAATAAAGAAATTCTCCTTAAATTTATCTTTCATTTCACAGCCTTGTCCATTACATGCAGCAATGGTTGTGTCTGATATAAATGACAGATTATCTCCAAACATGGCGCCGCTCATGACGGAACCAATACAAACCGGCAGTGCAAATCCGGATACTCTTGCCACTGCAACTCCAATTGGAACGATCAGCGTAATTGTTCCTACAGAGGTACCCATTGCAAGAGAAACAAAACAGCTGACCACAAAAAGCACAACAACTGCAAACTGAGGCGGAACCAGTGACAAAATAAAATATGCAACACTGTTTGCAGATGTTCTTCCGACTATACCTACAAAAATACCTGACAGCATAAAAATTATGATCATTGTAATAATGTTAGGATCACTGATTCCCATCCCCATAACTTCCAGCTTATCATCCAATTTAAGCTCGCGGTTCTGTATACAGGCAACAAGTAATGCAACCAGAAATATAACGACAACGGGAATTTTATAAAATCCCATCTCGATATCCAGACCATACTCAAATAATATGCCAAGCCCCAGATACAAAACAACAAACACTACTATAGGAAGCAGTGCTTTTCCATTTCTTTTTTCATTTTTCCTCATCCTACATTTTTCTCCTTCTTCGTTATAGTACTAATAGTACCATTTTTGTGCCGGCTTCACAATAGCACGTCAACTGGATATTTTACATAAAAAGTCCCGGCAGGCTTCTGCTTCTGAGCGCTCAAACTCAGGTAGTATGAAACCTGCCGGGAAGTTTTATTTTCATCAACCGAAAAACTACAGCTTGCTGATAATCTGTCTCTTATATTCCAAAAATTCTTCTGACAATGCAAAATCCGCTGCCCTTGGTTTTCTCTCCTGGATCACGATCTCATCTTTGATGGTTCCCGGAGTTCCGTTCAGGATGTAAATCCTGTCGGACAAAAGAATGGCCTCGTCAATATCATGGGTGATAAACAAGGTGGACAGATCAATATGCTGCATAACCTCCAGATACCACTTATGCACACTGGCCTTGGTCAGCGTGTCCAAGGCACTGAAAGGCTCATCCAGAAGGGCAACTCCGCTGGAACTTAAATAAGTTCGAAGCAAAGCCGCACGCTGTCGCATACCGCCGGACAGCTGGCTTGGATACTGATACTGGGTGCCTTCCAGACCAAATTCTGCAAAAAGCGGATTGGCCTTTTCCCTGGCTTCTGCTTTCTTCACGCCTTTCAGTACAAGGGGAAGTGCTACATTGTCGATCACTTTCTTGTGAGGAAGGAGAAGATCCTTCTGCAGCATGTAGCTGATGCTTCCAGGTGTGGAAGTCACATCCTGATCTTTCAGATAGACCTTTCCTTCATCAGGCGGGATAATACCGGAAAGCACATTGAACAATGTGGTCTTTCCGGAACCGCTGACTCCCAGAAGGGAAACCAGCTCACCCTGCTCCAGATGAATGGAAATGTCCTCCAAAACTTTTTTTTCACCGTATGTTTTTGAAATATGTTCTGCTCGTAAAATTACTTTATTTTGTTCTGATGACATATTCGTTCCTTATACACAGCGCTACTTCCATAACCAGTTCCATTTTCCGCAATAATTGGGGTAAATTTGCCTGACAGAATAGCTCTATGCGTTAATTTCTTTCTCTTTCATTCCTTACTGTGGAAGATACTCGTTAGAAAATCCGACTCCAGTAAGATCCTTGTCGCAAAGCTGGTTCTCATACAGCCATTTGTAGAATGCATTCCATCTGTCTGCATCAATTACGCCCCAGCTTTCTGCATCGTCAATGTATTTTGTGGAAAGGAATTCCTGGCTCTTCTTTACAAGATCTTCAGCATCCTTCAGAGAGCCTGTATTATCGCCGTCAATGAGGATCTGTGCTGCCTCATCCGGATTCTCTGCTGCAAACTCATATCCCTTTGCAGTTGCTTCCATAAATGCTTTCGCCTGATCCGGATTCTCAGCAAGATAGTCGTTATTTGCAATGATAACCGGTGTGTAGTAGTCAAATACAGGATTGATATCAGAGAATGCAAAATAGTCGCAGTCTACACCTTCTACGTCAGCATTGATTCCGCCCCAGCCCTGGAATACCCAGATGGCATCCGTCTGCTTGGCAGCAAGTGCTGCAGGCTCATCTGTAATATCATTAGGGATCAGGGTAACCTGGCTGAAATCTCCACCGTCACCATTTACAACATTTTCCAGCATAGCAAGCTCGATTGGGGAATCCCATGTGGAATAGGTTTTTCCGGTAAGTCCGGCTGGTTTGTCAATTCCGTCACCTTTTCGGGAAAGGATTCCGGAGGTGTTGTGCTGAATGATTCCTGCAACTGCTGTGATTCCAAGAGGCTCGTCAAGTGCAAGGGAAGCAGCCATGGTATCCTGGGCTTCGATTGCAAACTGAGCCTGACCTGCTGCGCACATAAGGGCTGCACCATTTTCCGGTGGCTGAACGATTTCTACATCAAGACCAGCTTCTTCGTAGTAGCCTTTTGCCTGTGCTACATAAAGTCCGGTGTGGTTGGTATTCGGTGTCCAGTCCAGGCAGAATGTGATTTTCTCCTGTGCACCATCTTCTGCGTATACACCTGTAGGAACTGCAAGCACCATAGCTGCCGCTGCAACTGGTGCGATTACTTTTTTCAGATTCTTATTCATTATTTTTCTCCTTTTCTACCTGCAGCCATGGCATTGTGATCCGGCTGACAATATTTACTGCCAGAAGAAGTAAAAGGCTGATGATCACAATGAAGATAATGACTGCAAACATTTTATCAAAAGAATATGCTTTTTTTACACGGGTCATATAAACACCAAGTCCGTTAAATCCACCCAGCCACTCAGAAACAACTGCTCCTACAACTGCATAGGAAGCAGATATTTTCAGCCCGGAAAAAAACTGGGGCAAAGCACCTGGAAATTTCACATGGCGGAAAATCTGTGCCCGGCTGGCTCCCATGGCCTTCATCAGACGAATGGCATCCGGATCCACACTTTTATATCCATCCAGCAGTCCGATTGTAATTGGGAAAAAAGTGGTGATCACAACCAGAGTGATCTTCGGTGCCATTCCAAATCCCATCCAAAGCACCAGAATTGGCGCAATGGCAATGGTCGGTATGGTCTGCGTAATGATCATGATCGGATAAAATGCCTGATCCATTACACGGAACCGATCCATCATAGTTGCAAACACAAATGCCAGCGCGATTCCAATGAGAAGTCCGTAAAAGGATTCCAGCAAAGTGAATTTCGCATGGAAAAGTATGGTTGGCAGATCGCCAAACAGGGCTGTCAGCACTGCTACCGGAGATGGAAGCATGTAGGAGGGAACAATTCCCGAAATGCTTACCACTTCCCAGCCAAGCAGAATCACGGCCATGGCTGCAATTGGAGGTATCTTACTGGTGATGTTTGGTAACTTTCTTTTCAATGGTAAGTACATCCCCTTCTGGTTTATATGCAATTTTAACATATACGCTCATAGCCTTGCAGCCTGCGCGCTCAGCTACATGCTGACACTCTTTTACAATATCCATCAGCTGGTCGTAATCACCTTCAATGGTGGTCTCAAATGGTCCTACATAATAGTTCAGACCAGTGGATCTGATGTAGGCGATCACCTCGTCTACAATGCGGATAACTTCCTCTTCATCCTGTACATTTGGCAGTACCTGAATTGCTACACTTGCGTTCATTTTCTTTTCCTCCTATTTTCTGTCCCATAAACAGGACTTTGCGTTAAAAATCGAATAAGAACCATTCTTGAAACTGTGACGGAACTGAACAGGCTCTGTCAGTCAGTATGAAAAAAGAGCACCTGCCATCCAGACAAATGCTCCTAATTACATCGTTAAACACTTCCTACACTGGCATGATCCAACAGGTTAAAAGGGTCTAAGGACTACCTTACTCTCAGCTTCTCAATTGAAACTCCCCTGGTCTTTATTCAGATTTCGTTGCTTATTATAATACACCTTTCTTCAAATTACAAGAAACTATTTTTATCTCAATTATATTTTACATACCCTTAACAGAATTGTACTGCTCGCAGTCTGACCAGCACGCTCTAATTAATATTCCCATTTCATCAGAATTCGTAAAAAAAATCTCCCTGCATATCACAGTTATTTCCTGCAGAATATATAATAAATCTACAGATTCTCAAAGGCAGCCTGAATACTGTCATAGTGCAGGAATTTTCCCTGGGCTGCAAATTCCTTGATCTGATTCAGAGTGGCAAACATGTGGCCGTCTGTCTCTTCTTCCTGAAGGTGTAGATCTTCTTCTTTCACATCCATCACAAAGCGGTAAACATCTACGAAATAGTTGTCTCCCTCCCCTGGATTCTCTCTTTTGTAAGTAAAAAGATAGCCGCCCTGCGCACCGCTTACATCAAGGCCTGTCTCCTCTTTCACTTCGCGGAGTACAGCATCATAAGAAGATTCCCCTGCCTGTGCTGCACCGCCGGAAACTTCCCACCAGCCTGGTGCCCAGGCTTTTGTCATCACACGTTTGGTAATGAGAAACGTACCATCTGGTCTTGCCACTACTCCAAGTACGGTGAGATGGTATTCCCCGTCTTTTAAGCACCAGTCGTTTCGCTTCATGGTGCGGCCTGTAGGTTTCTTGTTAATATCATAGATGTCCCAGAATTCCAATTTTTATCACTCCTGTTATATGTTTCTCTTGTATATTTTTATATTATGATTATTTTGCGAATATTGTTATCGAATATAATAATTCATCTTTTCTATTTCAGAAGTTCCTCCACCATCTCTCTGGTATACTCTACCTTCTCTACATGGTTGACCTCGATCTGATACAGTGCATTTGCCGCAATGTGCTCTGCTGCCTGCTCCAGATCACGAATACCTGAAGTATTGGAATAACGCTGGATGATTGCCTCCAGCGCCCCCTCTGTGATAATGCACTCACTCTCTTCCATATGCATTCTCTTAAGAACTTTCGGAAGAGAGAATCTGGAAAAGATTACTTTCTTCTCCTCAGCTGTATAATCCGGAATATCAATTACTGCGAATCTGGACATCAGCGGTGCACTGATCTGGTCACGGTCATTTGCAGTAGCAATTGGATAAACACCGCCAGTTGGGATCATACACTCCATATAGTTATCTGTAAATCCAAGATTGTCCAGAAGGGTAAGAAGTACGTCTGCCGGATTTCCATTTCCTTTGCCGGAATTTGCCTTATCAAGCTCGTTAATAATAAATACCAGATTAGAGGCACCAGCCATGGAAAATGCCTCCATAATAATTCCGGGCTTTGCATTTGCGTAAATACGGGGGCTTCCGGTAAGCTGCTTAGAGTCGTTAATTGAGCTCATGTCCAGCGTAGTCCACGGAAGTTTCAGGATTCTTGCAACTGCATAGGCTATCTGGGATTTGCCAGTACCGGCAGGTCCGATCAGAAGAAGTCCGTAGGCCGGAAGGGTATGTGTACGGTTGATCTGGATAATCGTCTCGATAATACGTTGTTTCACACGCTCCATTCCATAAAGCTCTTCATCCAGGATTCTCCTTGCCTCAACAGGATCGATTGCTTCAAAATAATTGTTCTTCCACTGGATATTCAACATAATAGAAAGAGCCCTCTGTGCATGATGGCGCTCTTCCTGGGAAACTTCACTGGATCTTGCCACTGCCAGATTTCTTCTGGTCCAGAGTCTGATATTATCCGGCAGTGTTTTGCCTGCGCAGGTCATAAAATCGGTAATACTCTGAATGCTGGTAAGCTTCATCTCATCACCGTTTTCCTCCTGTTCCTCATCCTCTTCTGCCTCAGCAGGTGCATTACTCTCCAGAAGTCTCTCAATCATAAACTGCAGAAAGCCATCCTCTGCAGAAAGCTTTGTGCCGCCGCCAAAAGCAGTTTCGCGAATGCGGTATACCGCATATCCGTCCTCCCTGTTAGTACCAGACAAACGTACATTGATCCTGCTGTCTCCCAGCCATTTCAAAAGACTGGTAAATCTGGAATCAATTTTCACCACATCTGCTGTATGGTTACCGTCTTCTTCCTTAAAATCAAAAGCAGTACGGTTTACCGGATTGGTAAACACACCGCAGGAATGATGTTTCCACTGTCTCTCTTTATTGTCAAGCACCATGATCGGCTGCTCCGGTGAAGGCTTCGTATGGCTGCTGTGAAATGTTGTGTAAGTACACTTTGCCTCCGCTTTACTTGCAGAAGCACCGCTGAAATCAAATACTGGCATAGCTTTTTCCTCTTTCCTGTGTATTTAAAGGGATATATTTCTCTAATTTCTCTTATCTACTATAACAACATTTTTCTCTAATGTCCAGAATGAGTTGGCCTGTTTCATAATGCAGCATTGTCTTGTATTATTGTTCACTTTGTGACCAGTAACTATCTTATTTTTTATATATCTTGGCATTTCTTAGTTTTTTACAAAAAATCTCTTGCCAAAATGGAGAAATTCGTGTATTCTATTATACGGACTACTTTTCAACAATTTGATTTTCACTTAACATTTGATATATATTTCTGATTTTTAGTGCGCAGACACCATAGTCCCTCCCAAAGCTTCTAATGGAATACTGCAATCTAAAAATAAAAGACTCCCGGGCGCTCTAGAGCGTGTCTGAAAAAGCTTTCTGTAAGATTTTTCAAACAGGCTCAAGTGTTCCGGGAGTTTTTCTATTCAATTATGCCAGACTTAACAGCTGCTTTCCTTCTGTCAGTCTTTCTTCAAACTGCTCATAGAAATCTCTGCCCACTTCATATGTTTTCATATAAAAACGATTCACCACATATAAATTCAGATTTTTGATCAGCTGGGCATCTGTGGCATTATAAAGAACCTCCTGCACATCCAGCAAAAAATAATGCCAGTCAGCTACAAACTTTTCATACTGGCGAAGATCCGGAGTGTCGATCCATTTCTTTACCTTGATCTTGCTCCGGCTTGTCTTCTTACATTCATGGATCTGCAGAAAATACTTAAATCCTCCATTTTCATAGAAACGTCCCAATGGGAAAAGTCTGCAGAAACCAGGACGGAAGTCATGGATGCTGCACCGTCCCTGTTCATTCAGGAAAACACAACATTGGTTTTTTCCACTCATGCAAAGATGAGGCAGAATGTTCCCATCCATGGCATCAAACTGGATCAGCCCTGCGCTTACCAGTTCCTGCGGTGTTTTTCCCAGATTCGTACACAGGCGGTACACATCCATGGGATCCAGCACAACTGAATCCCCCATTCCCTCACAGCAGTCATGACATCCTGCACAATCCTGGCAGTCTGCCTTTACCATATCGTTTAATTCATAAAGTCTTCCGTCGGAAATCTCTTCCAAAGATACTTCTCGGCGCATATGCAAATTCCTCTTTCTTTTATTTTTTTGTGGACAAACAAGGTTACGGTTCACTTCGCGATGCACAGAAATCATGCATTCCCATGATTTCCCGCTGAGATTCCCGTTTTTTCTGTAAACGATATTCACAAAAAACGTCTCGCGGAACATTGCCAGTGAACAGTAATATAACATGCTGCCATCAACAGCATCTCCGTATTATCTATCCTCTGTATTTACAGCTTAATTCCAGACAATGCCTGTGCAAAAGCATTATTCACCGGCTCATTTGCCTCCTTCTGCTGCCTGCGCAGATAGTTCTGCACATCACGCTTGCCTACTCCTGCGCCCTCTTTCTGGCGTCTTGCCTGGAACGCGGAAAGCTTCTCCTTATAACCACACTGGCAGACAAACGTCTCTTCCTTACCTTTCACATACATTTCCATACGTTTATGGCATTTCGGACAACGGGCATTGGTAGTGCGGGAAATCGTTTCACGGTAGCCGCACTCACGGTCCTGGCATACCAGCATTTTGCTGTTTTTTCCATTGACAGCCAGAAGTTTTTTGCCGCACTGCGGACATACTTTGTTGGTAAGATTGTCGTGGCGGAACGTGCCCTCCCCGTTCTTGATCTCATCTACAATTTCACAGGTATAGTCACGGATTTGGTGAAGAAAATCCCCCTGACGTATCCTGCCTTTTGCAATCTGGGAAAGCTTCATCTCCCAGTCAGCCGTGAGCTCAGGCTTTTTCAGGTCTTCCGGCACCAGCTCCAGAAGCTGTTTTGCCTTTGAGGTAATATGGATCTCATTGCCTTTTTTCTCCATCATAAAGGAATGGAAAAGTTTCTCAATAATGTCTGCTCTTGTGGCAACGGTTCCAAGCCCCCCAGTCTCTCCCAGGGTTTTCACCGCTTCTTTATCTCTTGTCTCCATAAATTTCACCGGATTTTCCATAGCTGCAAGAAGAGTTGCCTCTGTGAATCTTGCTGGCGGTTTTGTTTTTCCTGTATTTAAGGAAGTTTTCAAAATCTTTAGTCTGGTTCCGGTTTTCATCTCCGGAAGACGCTGGTCTTTCAGTTTTTTCTCATCATCCGCCTCATCTTCCAAATCATCATCTGCTCCGCCTTCGTAAACTTCCTTCCAGCCCATGCTCTTTATCACTTTGCCGCTGGCTGCAAAAGTTTCTCCTGCCGCTTTCGCCTCCATGGTCACCTGCTCATACTGGCTTGCAGGATAAAGAACTGCAAGGAAACGACGGACAACCATATCATAAATCTTCCGTTCTTCATTTGTCATGTGGTCCAGCTGAACAAACTGTTCTGTCGGAATGATCGCATGGTGGTCACTGACCCTCTTATCATCCACAAAACTTCCATTCACCTGCACAGGCTTATTCATAAGTGCGCCAGCAAGCTTTCTGTACGGACCGATTCCGCAGGCCTTCAGTCTTTCCTTAATAGTAGGAACAATGTCCTTTCCAATGTATCGGGAATCGGTTCTGGGATATGTGAGTACTTTGTGATTTTCGTAAAGGCGCTGCATAATATTCAGGGTCTCTTTTGCAGAAAAACCATATTTCAGGTTGGCTTCCCTCTGCAAAGTTGTCAGGTCGTACAAGCCCGGGGCCATAGTCTTTTTTGCTTTTTTCTCTACACTGGTTATTTCAAGAGCAGCGTTCTCCAGCCTGCCTTTGATCTGCTCTGCCCTTTCCCTGGAAAAAGTACGGAAGCTCTTTGTTTTCTCATCTCTCCAGGTCCATTTCACATCCTGGGTCTCCAGAGAAATACCATAATATTCTTTTGGCACAAATTTGCGGATTTCTTCTTCGCGCTTTGCGATCATGGCAAGGGTGGGGGTCTGCACCCTGCCACAGGAAAGCTGGGCGTTGTATTTACAGGTGAGAGCTCTGGTACCATTCATTCCCACCAGCCAGTCTGCTTCTGCCCTTGCAACAGCTGCACGGTAAAGATTATCATAGTCATGCCCGTCTTTCAGATTGGCAAAGCCTTCTTTAATTGCTTTATCTGTGACTGAGGAAATCCACAGTCTCTTAATTGGCTTATGGCAGCCTGCTTTTTCCAGAATCCAGCGGGCAACAAGTTCACCCTCCCGTCCTGCATCTGTGGCTATAATGATTTCTCCAATATCTTTTCGGAAAAGCTGAGTCTTTACTACGGAAAATTGCCTGCCTGTCTGGCGGATGACTACCAGCTTCATCTCCTTGGGGAGCATGGGCAAGGTCGCCATTTCCCATTTTTCATACTTTCTGTCATATTCTTCCGGGTCAGCCAGGGTTACAAGATGTCCAAGTGCCCAGGTTACTACATAGTTTTTGCCTTCGAGAATACCACCATTTTTCTGGTTTGCGCCAAGAACACGGGCAATGTCTCTGGCAACGGACGGTTTTTCCGCAATTACAAGTGATTTCATGTATACACTCCTGATTATTTTTGTATTTGATGATGTCTGCTTAAGCAAACAGTGAAATCCTCTCCATAATTGTTAAGGAATAGTTACATTATAACACACTTCAGAAATTTTTAAGAATATTTTGTTAAAATTAATTTGTAAAACGATCCCACCAATGCTATTATGTAACCATAAAAGACAGAGAATCTACATCGCAAGGCTTCAGGTTCTTTGCCACAGAGCATGCCCCCAAATACTTTCCCTGATATGTGCTTCACAATTTATGGGAGATTTTGCAAACATGTTCTAAAAACCTAGGAGAAGTTATGTATTATTTTATTGTTAATCCCAATTCCCGCTCTGGCAGGGGACGTTCCATCTGGAATGAAATTCATCAGCAGCTTATGCTTCGGGGAATTGATTTCCAGTACTGCCTTACAAGATATTCCGGACATGCTGCAGAGATTGCTTCTGATGCCTGTGCTCTTGGCACTGAATCTGAGCCTGTATATATCATTGCAGTGGGAGGTGACGGCACCATTCACGAGGTGCTCACCGGCATCACCGATTTTGACCGGGTAGTCTTCGGATACATTCCAACCGGCTCTGGCAATGATTTCTGCAGAAGCATGAGACTCCCTTTTGATCCAATGGAATCACTGGAATATATCCTAAAGGCAGAGCATATCAGCAAAATGGATGTTCCTTACCTGCTCCGCAATAATAAGAAGTCCCGATTCGGTATCAGCACGGGAATCGGATATGACGCCGGCGTATGCCAGGAGGTTCTGGCAACGCCCTTAAAGAAGATATTCAATCGTCTTGGGCTGGGAAAGCTGATTTATCTTTTCATTGCATTGAAGCAGCTGATTTTTATTAATCCAGGAAAAATGACAGTGACCCTAGATGGAGAGAATACTTTTTCCTATGACCACGTATATTTTACAGCGGTTATGAATCAGAAATATGAAGGCGGCGGTTTTAAGTTCTGCCCGGATGCTCAGCCTGACGACCAGCTTCTGGACGTGATCCTTGTGGAAGGTATCCGTAAGATAAAGCTTTTATTTTGCCTGCCTACTGCTTTTTTCGGAAAGCATGTGGGCATCAGGGGAATACATATTCTCACCTGCAGCGATATCCATGTACATAGTGCGTCCGCTCTTCCCATTCATATTGACGGGGAATCTGGCGGAATTCGCGAAGATTTAACAGTTTCCATTGAAAAAAGCTCTTTAAAAATCATTTTACCTGTGGTATAATCTCTCACGATTTGGGGGATCCGGAATTACAAGACCGGTAACCCAGATTGGAAAAGGAGTGAAAAAGACTTGGTACAATTTATAAAAAAATACAGGCATGGTCTGATCATACTTGCGTATGCCATTGTTTATATGCTTTTTTTTGAGTATCTGGAGTGCAGGCCGGTATGGGGATTTCATGTGATCGACACTGTTTTTGATGATTACATACCATTTTGTGAGTATTTTATTGTCCCCTATCTATTATGGTTTCCGTATCAGATTCTCACAGTTTTATACTTTATCTTCAGGAACAAGAATAAAAAAGAATATTATCAGTTGATTTTCAATATGATGATGGGTATGACTGTTTTCCTGATCGTGTCTTATGCATATCCAAATGTACTGCACTTAAGACCATCAGAGTTTCCAAGGGAAAACGTGTTTACAGATATGGTAAGATGGCTGTATCGGACGGATACACCGACCAATGTTCTGCCAAGTATTCATGTATTTAATTCTCTGGCAGTTCATATGTCACTTACCAATTGTGAGGCGCTGAGAGACCACAAAGGGGTAAGGTATGGATCATTGGTTCTTACATTACTTATTATCATGTCTACTATGTTCCTGAAGCAGCATTCCGTAATTGATGTGTGCTGTGGTGCTACGCTGGCGCTGTTTGGATATCTGTTTTTCTATCCGCAGAAGGCAGGAGAAGAAGCAAGTGGCATGGCAGTAGAGAGAATTGGACGGAATAATCGCAGGAAACATTATTAAACAAAACGCGCACTTCCAGAAATGGGAAGGCGCGTTTTTTTTAACAAAAATACGAGCGGCGACAACCGAATATAGATAAAATATGCTGCAAAGTGGGGCGTACAGATTGCAGGAATGATTTTTCAAACAGTCTCCAGAGCGCCCTGATCATTAATCAGTTAAATCCGTAGAACTTCTGGCAAAGCTTGTATGCAGCTACAGACACCTTACGTCCGCCGCGGCCTGGAAGGTTCATGAAGTTACCCATGAGGCTGTGGCGAAGTTTTCCGTAGAGGGCACGGTTCGTGGAGCGGATATATTCCAGAAGCTCTTTCTTCTTGTCGAGAGCTTCCTTTGTGCCGGAGCGGATCAGCATAATGGAGGAAATGGTAGTAATAATATCCAGATAACTGATCATGTAGGCTCTGGTGCGTTTATTCATGCTGCCGCAGCTGGTGTAGGAATTTACCATCAGTTTATTTACGCGGAGCTGCTGGTCGATTCTGCGGATCATAACTGTCTCGTTTACGGACTGGTCATCGCGGCCGATAAAGTAACGGTAGAAATTAGTATCCAGGTAGTACATGTTCTGTACATACGGCAGCGGATCAAAGGCAAAAATATTATCTACGTAGAAGGTATGCTCCGGCAGAGTCAAGTTGCACTCAAGGAGAAGCTGGGTACGGTAGATCATGGAGTGCATGAGAAGATATTTTCCCTTTGGCATGTGACCTACTTCATTCCAGGTGAAAATCTGGTTCACTGGCAGGCAGTGACGATACTGCATAACCTTCTTGCGGGTAGCACCCTGTTTCTCGTATACAAAATTACTGATGAGAAGATCAACTGTTTTGGAGCCTTTTACCAGCTCTTCCAGAGTTTTCAGGATCTCTTTGTAGGATTCTTCATTTACCCAGTCATCGCTGTCTACAACCTTGAAATAGAGCCCCTGGGCATTGTGGATACCGGTGTTTACGGCGCCGCCGTGGCCAAGGTTTGGCTGATGGATGGCGCGGACAATGCCTGGATATTTCTCCTGGTATTCATCTGCGATCTCGGCTGTTCTGTCCTTGGATCCATCGTCAATTACAAGGATCTCTACTTCATCTCCGCCTGGTAAAAGGGATTTGATGCAGTTCTCCATATAAGCTTCAGAATTATAACATGGAATTGCTATACTCAGTAATTTCATTTATTTTCCTCCTCATGTAGTGTAACGATTCTGTATTTTAAAATTACGCACCTTGCGATGTATTTTTCTTTTTTTCTTTGAGTTATGTTCTCAAAAACGCCAGCAGAACCGTTACATATATTTTTCATAAGCGCCAAACGCAGAAGGTATGGCGTAGTTTCTCTCTGATTCTTTTTTATCTGCAAAAAGAATTCCCGGGACATGTGTCTGCTCCAGGGAGGACACGCGGATCCGGTACGCTTTCATCCGCCACTCAATGTGGGAAAAAATATGCCTGGCATCTGGCAGTTCTTCTATATATAAGGGCTCTGCGCCAAGCTCTTTCACGTATTCCAGGGCTTCCTCACGGTTCAGGTATCCTTCTGTATTTGGAAGCTCGTATAATCCGGCAAGGAGGCCTTTCGGCGGCCGCTTGCGGATCGCAGTGCAGCTTCCATCCTGAATAACCAGAACGGTTCGCTCTTCCACCACTCTTGGCTTCTTTGGTGCTTTCACCGGAAACTTCTCCATGGTGCCGTGAAGTCCTGCCTGGCAAAAGCATCTCACCGGACAAAGATCACATTTGGGCTGTCCGTTGGGGACGCACACTACTGCTCCAAGCTCCATCATTGCCTGATTAAAATCACCTGGACGGTCTTTCGGGATAATTTCTTGCAATGCGCTTTCTGTCTTTTTGCGAAATGCAGGTCTGGTAATGTCTTCCGAATCTTCCGTCATTCTGGTGACTACACGGAAAACATTTCCATCTACGGCTGGCACCGGAATGCCATACGCTATAGAAGCGATAGCTCCTGCAGTGTAACTTCCTATCCCCTTTAACGAGATAAGAAGGGAAAAGTCTTCGGGAAGTCTGCCATTATATTTTTCTACCATTTTCCTGGCTGCCAGCTGCATGTTCCGCACACGGCTATAGTATCCAAGACCTTCCCACAGCTTTAACAGCTTTTCCTCCGGACAGACTGCCAGGGCCGGGATATCCGGCAGTTCCCTGATAAATCTTTCAAAATAGGGCTTTACAGCTTCCACGCGGGTCTGCTGGAGCATGATCTCGGATACCCAGGTGTAATAAGCGTTGTGCTTATCCCTCCAGGGCAAAATCCTTTTATTCTCATCATACCAGGCAAGAAGAGGCTGTATAAACTCATCTGTCATCTAGTTTCCTCCAAACACACAGGCACTGGATTCTGTATTTCCATCCCGTCCGGCTCTACCAGACAGTCATAGGCCAGAATATGCACCCCTGCCTTTTTCGCTTTCTGTAAGGTTTCCCCAAATTCCCGGTGCGTATCCCAGTTTGGTTCAAATCTTGTAATTCCCTTCATCTGGATCACCAGAAGCAGATAAGCCTCATATCCTTCCCTCATGCAATGGATCAGCTCTTCCAGATGCTTCACGCCCCTCGCAGTAGGAGCATCTGGAAAACGGGCAATATTGTCTGCTTCCAGGGTTACACCCTTGACCTCAATAAAAGCCTTTCTCTTATCTGAACAGGCATACAGATCGAATCTGGAATTTCCATAAGTTTTCTCAGGAGTTACCTGCACTTCCTCCGGAAAAAGATGTCCTGCCCTTACCCATTCCAGGGCGGCTTTATTGGGAATCTGGGAATCCATATTGATCAGGCGTCCGCCTTTATTTACACAGACCAGATCGTATGCTGTTTTCCTTGCCGGATTACTGCTCTTTTCCAGAAAAACCTGAACACCAGGAATCAAAAGCTCCCTGCATCTGCCTGTGTTCTTTACATGAACCGTCTCTGTCTGTCCCGCAATCTCCACATGTGCGATAAATCGGTTCGGACGATCCAGGAAACGGCCTTCTGTAATATTTTCGTATTTCATAGTTCACCTCGTGCTGCTGCCTGACTCCCAAAACGTGTCTGAAAAAGGCTTTCTTCAATGACAGTCTCAAGAAATAATGTAACTATTTCACTGCAATATAAAACTGACCAATAGTTCAAAAGCAACAGTCACCTTTCCTATCATAACATAAAATCGGCAAAAAGCCAGTTAAAATTGAAAAATCCCATATTAGGAGATTGATTTTTTTGATTTTCCTATATAGAATAGAAACCGTCAGATTTCAAAACAGAATGAGAAAAGAAGCAATTTAAGAATTTTAAGCACACCAGAAAGGACTAAAAACCTCAAATGGACAGTATTATTTTTGATATTGACGGAACTATATGGAATTCCACCGACGTTGTAGCTATGGCGTGGAATAAGGCTTTAGAAAAAGAGAATCTTGATGTCCGTGTGACAGCTGATCAGCTGAAAGGGCTGTTTGGCAGACTTCTCCCGGATATTGCGAAGGCAATCCTTCCAGAACAGACTGAAGCGGAGCAGCTTCGGGTCATCGATATCTGCTGCCAGGCTGAGCACGATCTGCTGCGTGCGATGGGGGCACCTGTTTACGACGGACTGGAAGAAACTTTGAAGGAGCTTAACAAACGCTACCCTCTTTTTGTAGTAAGCAACTGCCAGGCTGGATATATTGAGCTTGTTTTTGAGAAAACAGGGCTGGGAAAATACTTCACCGGTCATCTGTGTCCAGGAGACAGCGGGGAAGCCAAGGCAGCTAATATCCGTTCTATTGCTAAGAAATATCAGCTGAAAGCACCTGTTTATGTAGGAGACACCTTCGGGGATTACCAGGCATGTCAGGAGGCAGGGGTACCATTTGTATTTGCTTCCTATGGATTCGGACAGGTGGATACACCGGATTATGTAATTGAGAAGCCGGCGGATTTGTTGAAATTATTCTAATTATTTATACAACTTTTATTAGCATTCCTTACTTTTCAAAAAATAGTGTGCCTGACTCATCACTGAAGTAACGAGAATGTGACACACAGTTATTCAAAAGCAGATTGCGGGAATGATTTTTCAAACAGGCTCCAGTGCAGCTCAATATCCGGATTACAAAAGAAGCACCTGTATATCAATTTCCAGATATACAAGTGCTTCTTTTTCATCTCATTTCTTACATTTCTTGCGAATCACTACCACCATGATAATGAAGATAACAATTACTGCTGCCAGATAAATGATATCGTATACATAGCTCTTGACCACCATATCCAGACCGGTGAGGATTCCGAAAATGAGCAGAGTCACGCCGGAAACCAGCTGAACCTTTTTGTCATCGTAAAGCTTCTTACGCTCAGCAGCATTTCCGCCTTTCATAAGAATATCTCCATGACCGGTAAGAAGCATAACTCCCATTACAAGAGCTGCTATAGTCAGTATCATATCAAATGAATCCATATTCATATTAACTTATTCTCCACTTCTTTTGTGTTATGCTGCTGCCCGCGGTCTCAAAGACATGCAGCTGTCTTTTCATCCATCTAGAGCGTGTTTGTTCGTACTCAGTGACCAAAAACTAATTGTTACTGCTCACTGCAATTTTCCAGTCAGATAAATGATCTTTTAGTAGAAGCACACGATCGGCACATTGGTATCAATAATGCTGTACAGAGTAGCTGCTGCATCCAGCGGCATATTGATACATCCATGGGATCCGGCGTAGGTATAGCGGTCACCACCGAAATATGCCTGCCAGGTAGCGTCATGGAAACCAATTCCGCCGTTAAACGGCATCCAGTAGGTAACCTGGGTTTCGTACTCGTAAGTGCCGTCCGGCTTCTTCTCTCCACGAAGCACATCCGGGCTCTTCTTATAATACAGGGTGAAAATTCCCGGAGGTGTGGCTCTGTCATCATAACGGATATCTCCGGAAACAATGTCAGAGTCAAAGATGATGCTGCCATTCTGGTAATAGTACATGTGCTGACTACTCAAATCTACCTCGATATAGGTACTTCCAATGTCATTGTATCCATAAGAATTGGCTCTCATGGAATATACTGGTTCCCGTGTAGTCTGGGTACCTGTACGGATCTCTTCTGTCAGCTGTGCTGCTTCTGCGTCCTGATCGATTTTCCAGCCATATGCAGAGCCATAAACAGAAACAGTACGACCACTGGTCGTATTAAAGGAACGTGTTGTTCCAACTGTATCATGCTCACTTGCCAGCTGTGCCACAAAATCCTTGATATGCTGGGTAAAGGAAGCATCATCCTGCACCAGCTGCCCCTTGTCATCAAACTGCAGCCATTCCTTAAGGGTGCTTCCATCAAGAGTGACTGTCTGCTCTCCAAATGTATAGGTAATGCTGGCCTTGGTATAATTATTATAAGCATCCCTGGTGGCCTGAAGGGTGGGATCATCACTGGTCACTGCTGCCACTGCATATACATCCGGTGTATTTCCCAGATCAATGGATGTCTGGCTTCCAGAAATGGCGGTGTCCAGTGCCTTATAGGCTTCCTTCACCTTCAGCTTGCTGCCCTCTGTCTCAGGAACAATGGTAAACTCGCTTCCCTCAAGCGCCACATATGCATTCTCCGGCTCAACCTGGTTCTCTGACTGTGCACACTTCAATTCCTTTACTTCACTCTGAAGCAGACTCTTATCAAAAGTCACATTCTCCTGGGTGGTATAGCTTCTGGTCTCCATGAAACCCTTTACCCATTCATATGGCTTCTGCTGCTTCAAAAGATCCAGAACTTCTCCGTCAGACACATAGCGGTAATTGATCTGGTTTCCGCTGATGGTCTGCGGCTCCTGGTTCCGCGCGGTAACCTCAATGGAATAATCCTCCACATTGCTTGCAATCAGCTGCTCTGTCTCGTAGGCAGTCTTATTGGAACAGTTGATTCCGTTAATATAGGTTCCTTCAAAGAATCTGTCTGCATAATAGTAACTCACTGCTCCATAAGCGCATCCTGCTGTCACCGCAAGAATAGCTGCCACAATTCCCGTAACTTTAAGTCCCTTATGCTTCTTTCTGGGAACAGGGATGATCTTCTCATCCAGTTCCTCATCGGTAATAGGAACATAGGAAATCTTCGTCGGACGGGCAGATCTGGCTGCCGGCTTCGGAGACGGTCTGGCAGATTTCTTAGAAGTCTGCTTCTCAGGCTGGTCAGGTGCTACAGCACCGGCAGAGTCTTTTCTTCGGTGCTTTCTGCCTTTATTGGAACGGGGCGGAATAATTTCCACCTGAAGCTCTTTTTCAGATGTTTCCGGTTCATCTGCTGATTCATCGTCCTCTGAATCTTCGCTCTCTAAACCTTCTTCCTCTGAATTCTCTTCTTCAAATTCTGTCTCTTCCTCGTCCCAGAAGTCCTCTTCTTCCGAGCTCAGCTCTGCATCATCCTGGTCGTACTCTTCTTCCTCTGGATACTCCTCTTCAGAATCCTGCTCAGCCAGTTCTTCTGCATCGGAATCGTCTTCCCCCTCCCAGGAATCAAAATCACTCTCCTGGTCATCCTCATCATAAAAGTCTGCGCCGTGGAATTCCTCATCCAGATCTGCTTCAAGACCTGCCATAGCCGAATCTATTTTATCTTCAAAGTCTCCCGGGCTTCCCTGAGTATGCTTGTTGTCCTTACTCATGTATAAAACTCTCCTCTGATAAAAACACTGTTTGAACAAGGCTTCTCCATCTAATGGCGAAACCTTGTTTCATTATAACATATATTTTCCATTTTGTATCTTAAAATGTATATTTCCTTCAAAAGAATCCCTTTAATGTTAATTGCAATTCAAACTTCCACCCCAAGAGCTTATCCGTGAAAGTTAATTCTTCCGAAAGAATATATGGAAGTTACCCTTTCAAACTGGAAACTCGGATTGCAATCGACCTTTTTTCAGCCTTAACAGTCTATAACAGATTCATTTTATTAAATCACGTTTACGGATTTGTAATCCTGGCTTTCACTGCAGACATAATTTTCTCTTCATATCCTTCATCACATAGAAGTAAAGTACAATAAGAAGGACTGTTGCTACAATCCATGCAAATGGACTGGCCATGCATGCCATTGTATAACTCCTGGCATCTGCTGCAACAACTGCCATCACACCTCTTCCAATAAGCTCTGCCACGCCTGAGAGCATAGGAAGAAGCCCATATCCCATTCCCTGAAAGCCATTACGGTAACAATTGACCACATAAAGGGGAATCATAAACATTCCAACACAGCGAAGATATGTATCCACCATAGGGATCACCGCCTCTGCATTATCAGAGATAAACAGATAAGAAAAGCTTTTTCCCACAAAAAACAGGACAAATCCTACAACAACAGCATATGCACAGCCGATCACATCTGCACACCGGAACCCCTGACGCACACGGTCCAGCTTACGCGCACCAACATTCTGTGCACTATATGTAGACATTGTAGTTCCTATAGCTACAAATGCCTGGGTAAAGATATTATCAATCTTAGAGCCTGCTGTAAAGGCCGCAACTGCATAAGAGCCAAGTATATTCAAAGAACTCTGTACCATCATGCCTCCAATGGCTGTAATGGAATACTGCAGTCCCATGGGAATTCCCACACTGATCTGTTTTACGGCAATATCACGGTTAAAATACCAGTCTTCTTTTTTCATCTTTAGTTCCGGCACGGCCTTCCACATATAAATCAGGCAAAGAACTCCTGACACTCCCTGTGAAATAACGGTAGCCCAGGCAGCTCCCGGCGCTCCCCAGTGAAAAAAGATAATAAATACAAGGTCAAGTACAATATTCAGTCCTGCCGCCAGAATCAAAAAGTAAAGAGGCGTTTTGCTGTTTCCCAGTGCCCTTAAGATACTGGACACCAGATTATACAATACCTGGGTAAAAATTCCGGCACAGATGATCATAATATAACCATATGCACCATCAAAAATATCTTCAGGTGTATGCATGAATACAAGAAGCCTGTGCATTCCCAACATGCTTACTGCAGTCATAACAACTGCGATCACAGCAGAAAGAATTGCTGCATTACCAACCGTCTTACGCATCTCATCCATTCTTCCTGCTCCGAACTTCTGAGAGGTAAGAACTGTAACTCCTGTTGTAACCCCCATCAGGAATCCAATAATAAGGAACGTAATGGTTCCAGTAGCGCCTACCGCTGCCAGCCCCTTGGTTCCAACAAACTTTCCAACAATAACTGCATCTGCCATACTGTACAGCTGTTGAAAAACATTTCCCAGAAATACAGGAATAGTAAAATTCAACAGCATTTTCATGGGCTTTCCCACAGTCATATCTGTCTGCATATTCAGTTTTCCTCCATAAGAAAAAATATCGTTTGAGAGGGATTATAGGCGATATTTTTTCTACTTTCAAGCCCCTTTTTTTATTATTTTGCAACTATTCAGCAGGTGCTGTTCCCCGAGGTGTTTATTTGTGAACGCAGTCCATAGGATTGTATTATTTTAAGCGCTTGACAAAAACCATTTTCTGCCATACTATAAGAACCACATAACGAAATGTTAACGTGTGAAAGACATCTGTCTTTTTCGAGCTTACGTTTATATCTGCTGCCAGACTATGAACGGGAACCACGATCAAACGGCAGCACTACTATTTTTAAGAAGGGAGTTCCCCATGGGAGAAAAAGTTATAAACGCAGCCCTGCTTGGGCTTGGAACAGTTGGAACCGGTGTTTACAAGGTTCTGAAGAACCAGGAAGAAGAAATGACAGCCAAGATCGGCTGCAAGGTTAAAATACGCAAAATACTTGTCCGCAACCTGGAAAAGGCAGCTGGCAAGGTAGATGATCCGGCTGTCCTTACCAATAGCTGGGAGGATATTAAAGCAGATCCTTCCATTGACATTATAATCGAACTGATCGGTGGAATCGAACCTGCCAGAACCTATATTCTGGATGCTCTTCACGCAGGCAAGCACGTAGTAACAGCAAACAAAGATCTGATTGCCGTCCACGGAAAAGAACTTATGGACACAGCCAGAGCTTCCCATGTGGATTTTCTCTTTGAAGCAGCTGTAGCAGGCGGAATACCTATTATCCGTCCTTTGAAGCAGTGCCTGGCAGGCAACCACATGAGCGAGGTTATGGGTATTGTAAACGGTACTACCAACTTCATCCTCACAAAAATGTCCCAGGAGAATATGGAATTTAAAGATGCACTGGCACTTGCCACAGAGCTTGGCTATGCAGAAGCGGATCCTACTGCGGATATTGATGGACTTGATGCAGGACGCAAGGTGGCTATTCTCGCCAGCGTTGCTTTTAATTCCAGAGTGGTATTTGATGATGTTTATATCGAAGGAATCACAAAAATTTCCGCCAAGGACATCCGCTATGCAAAAGAGATGGGCTGTGCCATCAAGCTTCTTGGTGTTGCCCGCAATACTGAGTCCGGTGTAGAAGCTTACGTCTGCCCGATGCTGATTCCAAATGATCATCCTCTTGCAACCGTTAATGATTCCTATAATGCGGTCTTTGTCCATGGAGATGCTGTAGAGGATGCCATGTTCTTCGGACGGGGTGCAGGCGAGCTTCCTACTGCAAGTGCTGTAGTTGGAGATATTTTTGATATTGTGCGCAATATGGAAGCAGGCTGCTGCGGCCGTATCGGATGTACCTGCTATAAACAGCTTCCTGTGAAAAAAATGGAAGATACCTACAACCGTTACTTCCTTCGCCTTCATGTAGAAGACCGCTGCGGTGTACTTGCTGAAATGACAGAGGTTTTCGCCAAATATCACGTAAGCATTGCCCAGATCATCCAGAAGGACAGCCAGAACCAGGACGACCATCTTGCAGAGGTTGTTGTGATCACTTCCAAGGTTCGTGAGGGTGACTTCAAGACAGCGGTACAGGAGCTTTCCAATAAGTCTTCGGTAAAGCGTATTTCAAAGACTATCCGAGTTTATAGGAAGTAATTAGAAAAATCAAAATTATATTGTACATATGTTTATCTTAAGCATACAGTCAAAGGCACGATTCGTTCGTGCCTTTTTTATGTAATAAGCTGTTATATAAAAAGCCTGCCAAGGCAGAATTCTTTCTCATCAGAACTCCCATAGTAAATACTGCTAAAAATAGTTTCCAGAAATAAAAAAAATTGTGATTGAAAAATCCCAGATTTTTGATACTATATATAAGGAACAACAAAAGGGAAATTTTATCATATAAAGGAGCACATTATGAGCAAAAAACCAACGGTTTTAATGATTCTTGACGGATATGGCCTGAATGAAAGACATGACGCAAACGCTGTATACGAAGCGAACACACCTGTCATGGACAAGCTGATGGCTGAATATCCTTTTGTAAAAGGTAATGCAAGCGGACTGGCTGTAGGTCTTCCGGACGGTCAGATGGGTAACTCCGAGGTTGGTCATATGAATATGGGTGCAGGCCGTATCGTATACCAGGAGCTTACCAGAATCACCAAAGAGATTCAGGACGGAGACTTCTTCAAAAATGAAGCACTTCTTGCAGCTATGAAGAATGCCAAAGAAAATGATTCCGCGATCCACTTCATGGGTCTTCTTTCTGATGGTGGTGTTCACAGCCACATTACTCACCTTTTTGGTCTTCTTGAAATGGCTAAGAAAGAGGGACTTAATAAAGTTTATGTACACTGCTTCCTGGACGGCCGTGACACCCCTCCGGCTTCCGGAAAAGGATATATCCAGCAGCTCCAGGCGAAGATGGATGAGCTTGGCGTAGGTGAGATTGGTGTTGTTTCCGGACGTTATTACGCAATGGACCGTGACAACCGCTGGGATCGTGTTGAGCTTGCTTACAACGCACTTACCAAGGGCGAGGGTGTTAAGGGAACCGACGCAGCTGAGGCTGTACAGGCATCCTATGACGACGGCAAGACAGACGAATTCGTTCTTCCAACAGTCATTGAGAAAGATGGAAAACCAGTTGCCGTTGTTTCTGATAAAGATTCTGTTGTATTTTTCAACTTCCGTCCTGACCGTGCACGTGAGATTACAAGAGCATTCTGCGATGACGAATTTACAGGTTTCGCAAGAGAGAAACGCCTTGACCTCACATATGTATGCTTCACAGATTACGATGACACCATCGGAAATAAGCTGGTTGCATTCCACAAGGTTCAGCTTCACAACACATTCGGCGAGTACCTTGCAGCTCACAACATGACTCAGGCACGTATCGCTGAGACTGAGAAATATGCGCACGTAACCTTCTTCTTCAACGGCGGCGTTGAGGAGCCGAACAAGGGAGAGGACAGAATCCTTGTGAAGTCCCCGAAGGTTCCGACCTATGACCTTCAGCCTGAGATGAGCGCTCCAGAGGTTTGTGAGAAGCTTGTAGCAGCAATTAAATCTGAGAAATACGACGTGATCATCATCAACTTCGCGAACCCGGATATGGTTGGACATACTGGTGTTGAGGCAGCAGCAATCAAGGCTGTTGAGGCTGTTGATGAGTGCGTAGGCAAGTCTGTTGAGGCTCTCAAAGAGGTTGACGGACAGATGTTCATCTGTGCTGACCACGGTAATGCAGAGCAGCTGGTTGACTATGAGACAGGCGAGCCATACACTGCTCATACCACCAACCCGGTTCCATTCATTCTTGTAAACGCAGATCCGAAATACACACTTCGTGAGAACGGATGCCTTGCAGACATCATCCCGACCCTGATCCAGCTTATGGGCATGGAGCAGCCGACAGAGATGACAGGCAAGTCTCTTCTTGTTGAGAAATAAATAAAATTGCAGCAGCTGTCCAGATGCTGGACAGTTATGGAATATTGTGTGAAAACAGGGTGCAGCTTCCTATAGGGGCTGCACCTTTTTGTCCTCAAAAAGCATCCTGGAAAAATTTTTAAATTTCTTAAAATAGGGGCTTGAAAGTAAGTGGGATTTCGCCTATAATCGCTCTCAAACGATATTTTTTCTTATGGAGGAAAACTTAAAATGCAGACAGATATGACTGTGGGAAAGCCCATGAAAATGTTGCTGAATTTCACCATTCCTGTTTTTATCGGTAATGTATTTCAGCAGCTTTACAGTATGGCTGATGCGGTTATAGTAGGAAAGTTTGTAGGTACCAAGGGATTGGCGGCGGTAGGAGCCACAGGTACCATCACCTTTCTGATCATTGGTTTTCTGATGGGACTGACCACAGGATTTACCGTACTTACCTCCCAGAAATTTGGGGCAGGAAGAATGGATGAGATGCGGAAGACAGTTGGCAATGCAGCCATTCTTTCCGCCGTGATCGCGGTGATCATGACGGCGGTCAGCATGCTGGGAATGCACAGACTGCTGGTTTTCATGCATACACCGGAGGATATTTTTGACGGGGCATATGGCTACATTATGATCATCTGTGCCGGAATTTTTACCCAGGTGCTCTACAACCTGGTGTCCAGTGTCCTCAGGGCTCTTGGCAACAGCAAGACACCGCTGTATTTCCTGATTTTGGCAGCAGGCCTTAATATTGTATTGGACCTTGTGTTCATTATCTTTTTCCACTGGGGTGCGCCGGGAGCTGCATGGGCAACGGTTATTTCCCAGGGAGTGTCCGGACTTCTCTGCCTGGTCTACATCTGGAAAGCTGTTCCGGAGCTTCGCATGAAAAGAGAAGACTGGCATTTTAACAAAGACATTGCCGCGAAGCAGATCAGCGTGGGAATCCCAATGGGCCTTCAGTATTCCATTACAGCCATTGGAACCATGATGGTACAGAGCTCCCTGAATATTCTTGGTTCTTACGCGGTTGCAGCCTTTACCGCAGGAAATAAGATCGAGAATATTTTCACCCAGGCTTTTGTCGCTATTGGAACTACTATTTCTACATACAATGCCCAGAACATCGGAGCCAGAAAGCTGGACCGTGTGCGCCAGGGCTTCCGTGCAACAGATGTGATCGGATGCGCGTATGCGGTAATTGCAGGCTTCATTCTTTTCTTCGCAGGCAAATACTTCTCTTATCTGTTTATTTCAGATAATGCAGATGTGGTCATTCCTATGGTGGATACCTACCTCCGGTGCGTGGGAATGTTCCTGGTTCCGCTGTATGTGGTAAACTGCTACCGCAACGGCTTCCAGGGAATGGGCTACGGCCTTCTGCCTATGCTTTCCGGTGTGGCTGAGCTTGTAGGAAGAGGCGTGATGGCTGTTATTGCAGCGAATAAAAAGAGCTACACCATGGCGTGCATGGCAAGTCCGTTTGCATGGGTGGTTGCCACCGTGCTTCTGATTGTTCTTTACTTCTATGTGATGAAGGATATGAAGAAAAAACTGTGCCTGTAAGGTTAGACGTTTCATTACAGTGTGCTGCCGGGTACAGAGCGCGAATCGTGCCTGTAAATCTGGAAACACAGGAAAAATAAGGATTACAGGCATACATACAGAATATAATAAGATAGATGTGTCAGATGGAATTTTGTAACATTTTTCCATCTGGCACATTTTTTCTGTCTTTGGGGAAGAATATTTCTTTTACGTTGCAAAAGTTTGTGTAAAAGACAGAGGAAATATACATTTTAAGATGCAATTTGGAAAATATATGTTATAATAGAATAAGGTTTCGCTGTGAAGCGGCGGGACTTTGTTACAACGGTGTTTTTTTAGAGGAGAAATTTATACATGAGTAAGGACGAAAAGCGTACTCAGAGAGGCCCGGGAGGTTTCGAAGATAAAATAGATGCCGCCATGGCAGACCTGGAAGTGGATCTGGATGATGAGTTCCATGGGGCAGATTTTTTTGATGAAGAGGATACGCAGTCATCTGAGGATGGGGATTTCGATTCCTGGGATGACACAGATGAGGCCGATGATCAGGAGGACTCCGCAGAAGAGGATTACGAGGAAGAATATCCGGAGGAAGAGGAATACGATTCGGAGTATTCAGATGAATTTGAGGAGGAGTCTGAAGCGGACGATGACGAGGAGGAGTCTGAAGAGTTTGATGAGGAAGATGATTCCTATGATGATGAATCAGATGTCCCACAGGAGCGTGAGCTTCAGGTAGAAAAATTTTCCACAAGGTCCGGTCGGAAGAGAAGCCGCAGGGAGAAGAAAGAAAGTACTCAGAAACAGAGCGCCCGCCCCGCATCTCGTTCCGCTAGACCCACCAAGATTGCCTATGTTCCTATTTCTGAAGAAGAGCTGGACGAGAAAATCGTTCCCATCCAGAAAAAGAAGCATAAAGGCCTGAAGGTGACCGGAATTATTGCGGCCATTCTTGCAGTGACAGCAGGCTGTGCATATGGTGCAGTGACCTATTATTATGCGGACCGCTTTTTCGAAGGAACCTATATCAATGGGATCGACTGTTCCAACAAGACTGCCTATGAGGTGGAGCAGGCAATTGCCAGCACAGTGGAGGCTTATTCCATTGAGGTAACTTCCAGAAATCAGGATCCTCAGACTATCAGCGGAAGCCAAATTGGCTACCAGTACATGTCTGACGGTGAGGTACTGAACCTTCTGAAGCAGCAGAAGCCTTATGAGTGGGTGCGCGGCTTTATGGAGACAAGAAGCTACAACACACAGGAGAATGTAACCTTTGATAAGACTCTTCTCCAGAATGAGGTGAAAGCCCTGAACTGTGCCCAGCCGGAGAATCAGGTGGAGCCGGAGAATGCCTATGTGGCAATGAATGGGGATGAATTTACCATTGTTCCGGAGACTGAGGGAAGCAAGCTGAAGGTGAAGGAAGCCTATAAGGCATTAGATGCAGCCATTTCCGGCAGCCAGACCAGCATTGATCTTGGCAGCACGCCGGATGTGTATGCAGTGGCAGCCGTGACCAGTGAGGATTCCACGCTTCAGGCAACAAGAGATGCTTATAACAACTACACCAAGGCGAGCATCACCTACACTTTTGGTGATCAGACGGTGACCCTTGACGGAAGCACACTGAAGAACTGGCTGCAGTTTGACGAGAAGGGACAGCTGGTACAGGATGACGCATCCTTTACCCAGCATGTGAAGGACTTCGTGGCACAGCTGGCAAGCGAGCACAATACGGTAGGAACTACCCGTTCTTTCAATACCACAAGCGGCAGAACCGTTTCTGTATATGGTTCTGCATACGGCTGGAAGATTGACCAGGACGCAGAGGCTGCACAGCTGACGGAAGAAATCCGTACTGGAACACAGACTACCCGTGAGCCTGTTTATTCCATGAGAGCCAATGCCTACGGCTACAATGATATTGGAAGCACTTATATTGAGGTGGATCTGAGCAGCCAGCACATGTATTATTACCAGGGTGGCAGCATCATTTTTGATTCTGACATTGTTTCCGGTGATATCCGTTACGATGACAGAGCAACCCCTCCGGGAATTTTCACCCTGTATTATAAGAAGAGCCCGGATGTGCTCCGCGGTGCGAAGAAGCCGGACGGCACTTATGAATATGAGACTTCGGTTACCTACTGGATGCCGTTCAATGGAGGAATCGGCTTCCACGATGCTACCTGGCAGGCTTACTTCGGAGGAGACCGCTACACCTATGCAGGCTCCCACGGATGTATCAACATGCCGCTGGATGCAGCAGCAACCTTATACAGCATTATTGATACCAATGTGCCGATTGTTTGCTTTTACTAATTGATAACAAAAGAAGTGGAGAATAAGTTACTATGAATATGGATTCCTTTGATTTGATCCTGACTGTAGCAGCTCTTGTAATGGGAGTAATGCTTCTTACCGGTCATGGAGATATTCTGATGAAAGGCGGAAATGCCGCCGAGCGTAAGAGACTTTACGACGAGAAAAAGATTCAGCTGATTTCCGGTGTGACATTACTCATTTTCGGAGTTCTCACCGGACTGGATATGCTGATCAAGAGCTATGTGTATGATATTATTTACCTGGTACTGGTAATTGTCATCTTCATCGCTATGGTAGTTCTGATTCGTAAGAAATGTAAGAAATAAAACGTAAAAGCGCCTGCATCTCGGGAAAAGTTGGATGCAGGCGCTTGTTCTTTTGTAGAAAGTACAGTTGTCCATAGTCATGATAGATAGTGGAAAGCAACGAAAGAGTACTTCAGCCAGAAATACTTTTTTCAAAAAGTAGTGATGAAAATGGAAACTTTGTTAGAAGTATCCTTTGGCAAAAAAATTGCAAGCTGACATTATTCTGGAAAAATCAGAATAATGTCAGCAGATCCATCGGCTTCTCAATCACATAATCCGGTGTATCCACCTGCCCAAAGCCATAAGAGGCAAATACAAATGGCACTTCCGCCTCCTGACAGGCCTGGTAATCCCCGAAGGTATCACCCACATAGACAGGTGCCTTCAGCTCATATTTTTTCGCAATTGTCTGGATATTGGCAGCCTTAGCCTCGCCTGTATCCCCCGGGCAGAGATGTCCTGTGAAATACTTTCCAAACCCTGTTTTTTCAAATACAAGCTCAATATATCCAGCCTGGCAGTTGCTGACCACAAAAAGTGGATAGCGCTTACTCAGTTCCCTCAGGGTATCTTCAAGCCCTTCATAAACCGGCGCCCCTTTTTCTCTCAAAAGTTCATGCTCTGCATGGCAGCAAAGGTCAATGATTCGAAGCTGCTCAGCCTCTGTCTGATCGGGAAGAATCGCTTTCGCAATATCCGGAAGCAGTCTTCCGAAAAGCCCCTTCAGCTGATCCGCCGTCACCCGGATGTCAATCTTTTCTTTCTCCAAAACTTCATTCCAGGCCTGCGCCACAACATCTGTGGAATTCCATATAGTACCGTCAACGTCAAAAATAATACTGTCCATTAGAGGTCTTTAGTCCTTTCTGGTGTTTTTACACTGATTTCATTTTATATAGGAAGTTTAAAAAATGCAATGTTTTTATTTAGATAATTTTTAGCTGGCTTTTTGCGGATTTTATGTTATGATAAGAAAGTCAGTTACTGTTTTTGACCTGTTGGTCAGTTTTTGGCAGGATCAGATTACATGTCAGACAGTAACGCGAGGTGAATCATGAAATACGAAAATATTACAGAAGGCCGTTTTCTTGACCGTCCCAATCGGTTTATTGCCCATGTGGAGATTGGCGGGCAGATCGAGACGGTTCATGTAAAGAACACAGGCAGATGTAAAGAGCTTCTGGTCCCAGGGGCGCAGGTCTTTTTGGAAAAGAGCGGCAACCCGGCGAGAAAGACAGCTTACGATCTGGTCTGCGTCAATAAAAGCGGACGCCTGATCAACATGGATTCCCAGATTCCCAATAAAGCAGCGCTGGAATGGGTAAAGGCAGGTCATCTTTTCACGGAAGAGGTTCAGGTGACGCCTGAGAAAACCTACGGCAATTCCAGGTTTGACCTTTACGCCTGCTCGGACAGAAGAAAGGCTTTCATCGAAGTGAAGGGAGTAACTCTGGAAGCTGATAACGTAGCGCGTTTCCCAGATGCGCCTACCGCAAGAGGCGTGAAGCATGTAGAAGAGCTGATTCGCTGCATGGAAGACGGCTACGAGGCATATCTTCTTCTGGTAATCCAGATGAAAGGAGTCACAAGGTTCGAGCCTAACTGGGATACCCACCGTGAATTCGGGGAAACCTTACAAAAGGCGCAGAAAGCAGGCGTGCACATTCTTGCTTACGACTGTCTGGTAGAACCGGACCGCATGGAGATCCAGGACCCTGTGCCTGTCCGTTTGGAAAGAGATTAGTGCCATTCTATGGCAGTAATTTGGAGGAAATAAAATGACAGATGAGTTTATACAGCCTCTTCTTGGGTGGTACGATGAGAACAAGCGGATTCTGCCCTGGCGTGATCAGCATAACGCTTATTACACCTGGGTGTCCGAGATCATGCTCCAGCAGACCCGTGTGGAAGCTGTAAAGCCCTATTTTGAACGATTTATCCGGGAGCTTCCTGACATACCAGCCCTGGCAGCCTGTCCCCAGGAGAAGCTTCTCAAGCTGTGGGAAGGCCTTGGCTATTACAGCCGCGTCCGCAACATGCAGCTGGCAGCCCAGGAGATGGTAGAAAAATATAATGGCAAACTTCCTGAAAACTTTTCCCTTCTTATCTCGTTAAAGGGGATAGGGAGTTATACAGCGGGGGCCATTGCCTCCATTGCCTACGGCATTCCCGTGCCGGCTGTAGATGGAAATGTTTTCCGCGTGGTAACCAGAATGACAGAGGATTCCGAGGACATTACGAAGCCAGCCTTTCGTAAGAAAACAGAAAAAGCGCTCCAGGAAATTATTCCTGTGGATCGTCCAGGAGATTTCAATCAGGCTATGATGGAACTTGGGGCAGTGGTGTGCGTCCCCAACGGACAGCCCAAATGTCTGATTTGTCCAGTGCGGGATTACTGCCTTGCAGGACTTCACGGAACCATGGAAAAATATCCGGTAAAGGCCCCGAAGAAGCCCCGAGTCATAGAAGAGCGCACAGTCCTTGTGATCCAGGATGGAAACTGTACCGCAATCCGCAAACGCCCTTCCAAAGGCCTTCTTGCCGGATTATACGAGCTTCCCAACACAGAAGGCTACTTAAGCCGTGAGGAAGCCCTGGACTATGTAAAAGACCTTGGCACAGAGCCCTTATATATAGAAGAATTGCCAGATGCCAAGCACATTTTTTCCCACATTGAGTGGCGAATGAAGGCATACCTGATCCGTGTGTCATCCTTAGAACAGACACACGCCCCAGGCATTCTTTTTGCAGATAAAAAAGAATCAGAGAGAAACTACGCCATCCCTTCCGCGTTTGGCGCATATGCGAAGTACATGAAGGAGGAAATTCAATGAAATTACTTAGTATAGCAATTCCATGCTACAATTCCGAAGCTTATATGGAGAAATGTATCCAGTCTCTTCTTCCGGGAGGAGACGAAGTAGAGATTCTTGTAATCGATGACGGTTCCAAGGACAGAACTGCAGAGATCGCAGATCAGTATCAGGAGAAATATCCGAACATCGTCCGCTCCATCCATCAGCCAAACCTTGGCCACGGCGGCGCCGTAAACACCGGTATCCACAATGCCCAGGGTCTCTATTTCAAGGTAGTAGACAGCGATGACTGGGTAAACGAGGAATCCTACAAAGAAATCCTGAAAACTCTGGAGGACCTAGTAAAGGGCTCAAAGACCGTAGACCTTCTCATCAGCAACTTTGTATATGAGAAGCAGGGCGCAGCCCGCAAGAAGGTCATGCAGTACCGCCACTGCCTGCCAGTGAACCAGATCTTCACCTGGAACGAAGTAGGACATATGCCTAAAGGAAAATATCTTCTCATGCATTCCATGATCTACCGTACCCAGTTGCTCCTTGAGTGCAATCTGACTTTGCCAGAGCACACTTTCTATGTAGACAATATTTTTGCATTTGATCCACTTCCATATGTACAGAACATGTACTACCTGGACACCAATTTCTACCGCTACTTCATCGGACGTGACGATCAGTCTGTCAATGAGGCTGTTATGATCCGCAGAATCGACCAGCAGCTGCGCGTAAACAAGCTGATGGTCAATTCCTACACAAGCTGCGGCAGCATGAACAAGCGGGCAAGAGCCTACATGATCAGCTACCTGGACATCATCACCACCATTTCCTCCATCATGCTGATCCGCTCCGGCACCAAAGAAGCCCTCGATAAGAAAAAAGAGCTTCTCGAGTACATCCGCTCCACCAACCGTGTCCTTTACGGAAAACTTCGCCACAGCCTTATGGGCAACTTCATGAATCTCCCAGGCCGAGGCGGCCGCCGTGTCTCCGTAGCCGCCTACAAGATCTGTCAGAAGTTCTACGGCTTTAATTAACAATCCCCAGGGCGCTCGCTTCAGCGAAGCGCCCGTTTTTAGTTAATAGGACAAAAAAGACGCGCCCTCCAATTCCTGGAGGTTCGCGTCTTTCTCATCTTTAGTAGCGTTTCCCGCGTTTATTCCGTCCAAATCTCTCTACAGCCACATCCCGTGCTTCTTCCCCCGCCTTCTGCGGATAAAAAAACAAATACCCAAACAGCGCCAATGTAGCCCCACAGCAAACATCAATCACAGAATGCTGCTTCAAAAACATAGTAGACATGATGATCAGCAAGGTCAGAACCAAAGAACCATACCGAATGGCCTTCTTATCCCGAAGCGCCTCACAATTAGTCAGTGACATATGAATCGCCAGAGAGTTAAACACATGGATACTAGGAAGCACATTGGTCGGCGTATCCGTGCGATACAGCCACCGAACCGCGTCCGTAAACACATTCTCCCTAGGAAACTCCAACGGTCTTAAATGCAGCACATTGGGATACACATAAGACACGATCAGGAAAATGGTCATACCCATCATCATGTTGAAAACCAACTGATAATATTCTTTCTTATTCTTGTTCTTGAAGATGAAGTATAAAACTGTGACAACCTGATATGGAAACCATAACAGATAAGGGACAATAAAATACTCGCAAAATGGTATGTAATCATCAAAAACAGTGTCAATTGCATGGAATCCACGTATCGGTCTGTGCTCCAGATACCCGAAAAACATCAGGTAAACAATTGCATATACAAGTATGATCAGACCATGCTTATATTTCTTAATAAATTGTGCCAAGTCTTTCACTCCTTTTTCAAATCGTGGAGATTATACCACAGGTAAAATGATTTTTAAAGGCTTTTTTTCAATAGAAACTGTTAAATCCTGGCGGATTCCGCCGGATTCCCCATCAATATGGACGGGAAGAGCATTCTCGCTGTGAATATGAATGTCCCTGCAGGTCATAATATGTATCCCTTTAATTCCCGTATGCTTTCCGAAAAAAGCAGTAGGCAGGCAGAAAAGAAGCTTCAGCTTCCCAACGCCCTCCACCAGGATCATATCCAGCTGTCCGTCATCCGGCCGTGCATCCGGGCAGAACTTAAACCCGCCGCCCTCATATCTCTGATTCATAACTGCCGTAAAATATACGTGATCATAGGAAAAAGTATTCTCCCCATCCAATGTAACCGTCATTTTCCCCGGAGAAATAAAAATCAGCTGCTTTAAGGCAATAAAAAGATAGATCAGCTTTCCCAGTCCAAGACGATTGAACACCTTCTTAAGGGGAGTAGCAAGCACCTCCTGGCAGACTCCCGCGTCATATCCGATTCCTGTGCTGATGCCGAAATGGGACTTCTTTTCCCCGCAGATCAGATAAGGAACATCCATAGGAGCAATGCGCTCTGCCTTTAAAATATACTCAAGAGATTCCATAGGATCAAAAGGCAGTTCCATGCTTCTGCAAAAATCATTGCCCGAGCCTGTGGGAATGTAGCCGAAAACCACCCGGTCAAAATCTGTGATCCCGGTAAGCACCTCCTGAATGGTGCCGTCCCCTCCAATTGCGATCATATAGACGGGCTCAGAATCGATCCCAAGTAAAGATGCCTCAGAAGCAATCTTTGTAGCATGTCCGGAATATCTTGTAAGGCAGTACTGGAAAGAAATTCCCCGAAGCAATAACTGCTGGTGGAGCTGGTCCCAGATGATACGTCCCCTGCCGGAGTGGGAATTTGGATTAACGATAAAATAATACATAATGTCTCCCTGTGTCGCTTTCTGGTTTCATAATAACATTGGACAGGCCGTATTACAAATTAATTTTGAAAAAATATCGTTAAAATTTTCTAAAGTATGTTATACTGTTTCTTATGACTTTCTTATGAAGGACTTAAGATTTTCCCTGATAGAATTTGATTTAGGAGTAAGGAATATGAAATCACTGGTAATCGCAGAGAAGCCGTCTGTTGCAAGAGACATTGCCCGCGTCCTTGGGGCAAATCAGAAAAACGGCGGCGTTCTGGAAGGAAAGAAATATGTAGTCACCTGGGCACTTGGCCATCTTATAACCCTGGCGGACCCGGAAGAATACGATAAGAAATACGAGAAATGGGAAATGTCCACCCTTCCCATGATGCCAAAAGACATGAAGCTGGTAGTGATCCGCCAGACCGGAAAGCAGTTTTCCGTGGTGAAAACCCAGCTTTTCCGAAAAGATATTGAAGAAATCATCATTGCCACAGATGCCGGCCGTGAGGGCGAGCTGGTTGCCCGCTGGATCCTGGAAAAAGCTGGCTGTCACAAGCCTATTAAGAGACTGTGGATCTCTTCTGTCACAGACAAGGCCATCAAGGAAGGCTTTGCCAATTTAAAAGACGGACACGCCTACGACAACCTTTACCGCGCCGCTGTTGCAAGAGCAGAGGCTGACTGGCTGGTGGGCATGAACGGCACAAGAGCGCTGACCTGCAAATACAACGCCCAGCTTTCCTGCGGCCGTGTGCAGACTCCCACCCTTGCCATGATCGCCAGAAGAGAAGAGGAAATCCGCCAGTTTACCCCAAAGGAATACTACGGCGTTTCCGTGGAAACCCAGGATGTGAAATGGACCTGGCGGGATGAAAAAACAAAAAGTTTCCGCACTTTTTCCAGGGAAAAGGCAGAAGAAATCCGCAGGAAAACCGAGACAGCCAGTCTGGAAGTGACCAGAATCGAGGAAAAAACCAAAAAGTCCATGGCTCCCGGTCTGTACGACCTGACCACTCTTCAGAGAGAAGCCAACCAGAAATATGGTTTTTCCGCAAAAGAAACATTGAACATTATGCAGCGTCTTTACGAGAATCACAAGGTGCTCACCTATCCGAGAACCGACTCCAGATACATTGGAAAAGACATTGTCCCCACCATCAGGGAAAGACTGAAAGCCTGCGGAATCGGTCCTTACCGGAAGCTTGCAGGGGCGCTGATGAACAAACCCGTACAGGCGAATTCCAGCTTTGTGGATGACAAGAAGGTCAGCGACCATCATGCGATCATCCCAACAGAGCAGTTTGTGCAGCTGGATCACATGACAAACGAGGAGCGGAAGATTTACGACATGGTTGTGCGCCGCTTCCTTGCCGTTTTGTATCCGCCATTTGAGTACCAGCAGGTAACAATGGAAGCAAAAGCAGCCGGGGAAACCTTTGCAGCCAGCGGCAAAGTGGTAAAAAGCCAGGGCTGGAAAGAGGTTTACGAGGGCGGTGATCAGGAGGAAAGCGAGGAGGACGAGGAGAAATTAAAGGACCAGCGCCTTCCCAAAATGCAGACAGGCCAGAAGCTGAAGGTTCTGCGTGCTGCGCTGAACACCGGCAAAACCAAGCCACCTGCACGCTTTACAGAAGCAACTCTTCTTGCAGCCATGGAAAATCCGGTGAAATTTATGGAGACCCGTGACAAAGAAGCGGTGAAAACCATCGGCGAGACAGGCGGCCTTGGCACGGTTGCCACAAGAGCGGATATTATAGAGAAGCTTTTCCACTCCTTTATGATGGAGAAAAAAGGCAATGAGATCCACATTACATCAAAGGCCAAACAGCTTCTGGAATTGGTTCCCGAAGATCTGAAGAAGCCGGAACTGACTGCAGACTGGGAAATGAAGCTGTCCCAGATTGCAAAAGGCAAGATCCGTCAGGGCGATTTCCTGCACGAGATCCGGGACTACACCTGCGAAATCGTGGACGAGATCAAGTCAGGAGAGGGCACTTTCCGCCACGACAATCTCACCAACAAGGTCTGCCCACGCTGCGGCAAAAAGCTTCTGGCTGTGAACGGCAAAAACAGCAAAATGCTGGTCTGCCAGGATCGTGAGTGCGGCTACCGTGAGACCATTTCCCGTACCACCAATGCCCGCTGCCCCAAATGCCACAAGCGCATGGAAATGTACGTAAAAGGCAAGGAAGAGACCTTCATCTGCGCCTGCGGCTACAAGGAAAAACTGTCTGCCTTCCAGGCAAGACGCAAGAAGGAGGGCGCAGGAGTTGGCAAACGGGATGTGCAGAACTATCTGCGCAGGCAGCAAAAAGAGGCCAATGAGCCTGTAAACAACGCATTTGCCCAGGCCCTGTCCGGGATTAAACTGTAAGCTTTAGAAGGATATGAGTGTCAAAAGGTCTTTTGCCACTCATTTGATACCCCGGATTGCGACCCAGCTACGCTGCTCCCGCAATCCTCCAAATATTCGAAATCCGCTGATTTACTGCGTAAATCGCTACTTTCTCATATTTGGCGTGTCCCAAGTTCAAAAGCCTTATCGTGCAAGCACGAACGGCTTTTTGACCTTTTGACACTGGTATCATTAGAATTATATAAAGAAAGAGGAATTTGCATATGCGCCGAGAAGTATCTTTGGAGGAGATTTCCGACGGAAGACTTTATGAATTAAATGATATGGTAAAGGCAGACTGCCAGGACTGCGCTGGCTGCCACGACTGCTGCGAGGGAATGGGAGACTCCGTAGTGTTAGACCCTATGGATGTGTACCGTTTAAGCCAGGGCCTTGGAAAAAGCCCTACAGAGCTGGTAAGCGCCGGATGGATCCAGTTTGACGCCATGGACGGAAACATCCTTCCCCACCTTTGCATGACCGGGAAAAACGAAAGCTGCGTGTTTCTAAACGACCAGGGAAGATGCCGGATTCACAGTGTCCGTCCTGGATTTTGCAGGCTTTTCCCGTTGGGACGCTACTATGAAAACGGAAGCTTCAAGTATTTTCTGCAGATCCATGAATGCAAGAAGACCAACCGGAGCAAAATCAAGGTAAAAAAATGGATCGACACCCCGGAGCTTCGCAAATACGAGAAGTTCGTAGCAGACTGGCATTACTTCCTGCTTGATGTGCAGGAGGTGCTTTACGGTGCCACAGATGCCCAGCTGATCAAGAATCTGAACCTTTATGTGGTGAACCGTTTCTACCTGAAGCCTTATGAAAAAAATCAGGATTTCTATGAGCAGTTTGAAGAGCGGCTGAAAGAGGGCAGGCAGCTCCTAAGCCTTGCCTGAAGGCAGGGGACTGCCCCTGACACCAGAAAAAGAAAAGAGTATAGAAAAACTCCCGGAACTCTCACGAGAACCGGGGGTCTTTTATTTTTAGTTTGCAGTATTCCATTAGAAGCTTTGGGAGGGACTATGGTATCTGCGCACTAAAAATTCAATCTATAACAAATTATAAGATATAAGCAACATAATAGAAAGCTGTTCGAATACTAGAATACACGAAAAATTCCGTTTTGGCAAGTGTTTTTTGTAAAATTTGATACAAAATTTAATGTAAATTTTACAGAATCTGCAAATAAAATTATACAGCCTATTATAACACAGCAAAAAGGCGTTTTGTAAAAATCCTTTTTCAAACATGTTCTGGACATTGGAGGAAAATGTTGCTATAGTTAGGAGAGAAATCAGGGAAAAACATTATTATACCTGATCTTATTTAAAAACGAAAGAGGACACAGCCATGCCAGTATTTGATTTCAGCGGCGCTTCTGCAAGCAAAGCAGAGGCCAAATGCACCTATACCACTTTTCAAAGCAATAATACCACACCATCTGCAGACCAGCCCATTATGGTGCTTGATAATAAAGAAAGACACTGGAAGCATCATTCCTGCGGCGTTTTCACCAATCCGGTGAACCGCACTGCCTTTGAATTTAAGGAAGAGGACGGCACCTTCACAGCCGATGTGCTGAAAATCGATTCCAGATTTACCAGCCTTCTGAAATGGCTTGGAGACAGCCGCATCAATGTGCGCCTGTCAGGAGCGAATACAGAGGACGGCTATGCTGTGTACCGCATCAGAGAGACTGCCTTTGGGGGCGGCACCAAGCTTTCCGCAGAGGACGGCTTTCTGCAGTTTATGATCGAGCGTCTCCTTGAGAGCAATGCACCTGCAGAAGCAGAGGAGGACGAGACTCAGGAGGAAACAGGGGATGAGATGAAGCTTACCAGCCTTCAGAGCATCACCGATTTTATGACCTGCGCAGGCAAAACCCTGCCGGATAACATCCGCCTGTGGACCAGAAGAAACCTGGCAGTGGCAAGATCCAGCGAGGTTTCCCAGGAAGAGCGCCATCACGCACAGAGAGCTCTTTCCATTATGCTGAACATCCAGTGGAAAAACAATTACTTCGAAGCCATCGACCCGGTGGAAGCAAGAAGAATCCTGGACGAAGAGCTTTACGGAATGGAGCGTGTGAAACAGCGTATCATCGAGACCATTATCCAGATCAACCGTACCCATACCCTGCCTGCTTACGGACTTCTTCTCATCGGACCTGCAGGTACCGGTAAATCCCAGATCGCCTATGCGGTAGCAAGAATCCTGAAGCTTCCGTGGACGACTCTGGACATGAGTTCCATCAACGATTCCAAGCAGCTGACAGGTAGCCCTCGTATTTATGCAAACGCTAAACCTGGAATTATCATGGATGCATTTTCCATGGCAGGAGCCTCCAACCTGGTATTTATCATCAACGAGCTTGACAAGGCAAACTCCGGACATGGCAACGGAAACCCGGCAGACGTGCTTCTTACCCTTCTGGACAACCTTGGATTTACAGACAACTATATGGAATGTATGATTCCAACCGGCGGTGTTTACCCTATTGCCACAGCCAATGATCGTGACCAGATCAGTGCGCCGCTGATGTCCAGATTTGCCGTGATCGACATTCCGGACTACACAGCAGAAGAGAAGAAAGTAATCTTCTCCAGATTCTCCCTGCCCAAGGTTCTGAAAAGAATGCATATGGAAGAGGGCGAGTGCATTATCACAGATGACGCTCTGGATGCCATTGTTGCCCGCTATTCCAATACCACCGGTATCCGTGACCTGGAGCAGGCAGCCGAGCACATTGCCGCCAACGCCCTGTACCAGATCGAGGTCAACCATGTGGATAAGGTGGAATATACAAGAGAGATGGTTGAGGAACTGCTGAAGTAAAAAACATAACAGGAGTAACAAAAATGGAATTCTGGGATATTTATGACATTAATAAAAGACCTACAGGCCGCACCATGAAGCGCAACGACTGGTGCTTAAAGGACGGAGAGTACCATCTCACCGTCCTCGGAGTAGTTGCAAGACCGGACGGCACCTTCCTGATCACCAAGCGCGTCATGACCAAAGCATGGGCGCCAGGCTGGTGGGAAGTATCCGGCGGCGCAGCCCAGGCAGGAGAATCCTCCTATGACGCAGTTCTCCGCGAGGTGAAAGAAGAGACAGGCCTTGACGTAAGCAGTGCACAGGGCGGCTATCTTTTCACATACAAAAGAGAAAACCCGGGTGAGGGAGACAATTACTTTGTAGACGTATACCGCTTTGTCATGGACGTACAGGAAGAAGACCTGCACCTTCAGGAAGAGGAAACAGACGGCCACATGTTCGCCACATTGGAGCAGATCAAAGCCTTTGCCGCAGAAGGAAAATTCCTTCACTACGACAGCATCCAGGCCGCTTTTCAAGGGTTATAAGCAATGGCCGTGCGCCCTACGGCTGCAAATTTTGGAAATAAATAATGTTAAAATTATGTAAGAAAACAGCCGGAAATGAAATAGCCGCTTGTAATTTCAAGAAAGATATATTATAATTAGCACCGAAATCTGAATAAAAACCAGGGGAGTTTCGATTGAGAAGCTGAGAGTAAGGTAGCCCTTAGACCCTTTTAACCTGTTGGATCATGCCAGTGTAGGAAGTGTTGAAGATGTATTTTAGAGCATTTGCGTGATTGCAGATGCTCTTTTTTCTTTTGCAGATTCATAAAAAGATGGTTCTTATTCGATTGCTAAAAAATCCCAGGCCCGGAACCCTTTCAAATCAGCTTCGGAGATCTGGCACATATTAAAGGAGGAAACAAAAATGAACGCAAGTGTAGCAATTCAGGTACTGCCAAATGTACAGGATGACGAAGAAGTAATCCGCATTGTAGACGAGGTAATCGCCTACATCAAATCCACAGGACTTAACTGTTATGTAGGACCTTTCGAGACAACCATCGAGGGTGACTACGATCAGCTTATGGACATTGTAAAAGAGTGCCAGCACGTAGCAGAGCGCGCAGGCTGCAAGGCTATGAACGTCTATGTAAAGATCTCTTACAAACCAGAAGGGGATGTGCTTACCATTGAAAAGAAAGTTACCAAACATCACCAGTAAGATTCCCCCTGTCGTTGCAATGGCGGCAATCCTGCTTCTCTGGGAGCTGGTAAGCATCTCCGGATTAGTTCCGTCCTACATGCTTCCCTCCCCGGTTGCAGTGTGCAAGGCGCTGATCGGCGACCTTCCCACTATTTTATTCCATGCGAAATTTACCCTTTTGGAATCCTTCTACGGACTTCTCATTGGAATCGCTCTGGCATTTATTTTCGCAACTGTGATGGACCGTTTCCGGGTAATGGATCAGGCTTTTTATCCGATTATGATCATTACCCAGACCATTCCCACCATCGCCATCGCGCCGATCCTGGTGTTGTGGATGGGCTTTGGAATGGCACCAAAGATCACCTTAGTCGTGATCACCACCTTTTTCCCCATCACCATCGGGCTTCTGGACGGCTACAAGAGTGTAGACCCGGATGCCATCCGCCTGATGAAAGCAATGGGCGCCGGCAGAATGCAGATTTTCCGCCATGTGAAATTCCCCTCTGCCCTGCCCCAGTTCTTTTCCGGGCTGAAGATCTCCGCATCCTACGCCGTAGTAGGTGCCGTAGTATCTGAGTGGCTGGGAGGCTTTAACGGTCTTGGTGTTTACATGACAAGGGTAAAAAAGGCATACGCGTTTGACAAAATGTTTGCAGTTATTATTTTCATTGTGATCATCAGTTTGCTGCTGCTTTTCATAGTAAATGTGGCAAGCCGCATCGCAATGCCCTGGCTGCAGGTTGAAAAGGAGAAAAATCATGAATAAGAATCTGAAAAAAGCCGTTGCATCCGCTGCAGCGCTGACAATGGTATTTGCAGTTCCTACAGGTGTTTACGCAGCAGATGGCGAGAATGAGAAAATCACATTCTGCCTGGACTGGACACCGAACACCAACCACACAGGACTTTATGTAGCACTTGCAAAAGGCTATTATGAAGACGCAGGACTTGACGTAGAGATCGTACAGCCGCCGGAAAACGGTGCAGCACTGATGTGCGCAGCCGGACAGGCCCAGTTCGCAATCGAGGCACAGGATACTATGGCAGCTTCCCTGGCACTTGATGAGCCTCTTGGAATTACAGCAGTGGCAGCCGTGATCCAGCATAACACCTCCGGAATCCTTTCAAGAGCAGGAGACGGAATCGACACACCAGCCGGACTGACTGGCAAAACTTATTCCACATGGGACTCTCCAATCGAGCTTGCCATGCTGGAAAATGTAGTAAACAGCGACGGCGGGGATTTTGACCAGGTTACCCTGATCCCCAACGACATCACAGATGAGCCGGCAGCACTTGCAGCCCATCAGACAGACGCCATCTGGGTATTCCAAGGCTGGGGCGGCGTGAACGGAGAGGTAGAAGGCGTAGACTGCGATTACTTCGCATTCTCTGATATCAACCCTGTATTTGACTACTACACACCGGTTATTATCGCCAACAACGATTATCTCAGCGAAAATCCGGATCAGGCGAAAGCATTTATGGAAGCAACTGCAAAGGGCTATGAGTTTGCAGCAGAAAATCCGGACGAGGCAGCACAGATCCTCATCGACGGCGACAACACAGGTTCCCTCAAGGACGCAGAGGAGCTGGTAAAGAAGAGCCAGGAATTCCTTTCCGCAAAATACATTGACGATGCAGACAGCTGGGGCGTGATCGATCCTGAGAGATGGAACGCATTCTACAAATGGCTGTATGAGAATCAGCTTTGCGACAAAGACCTGACAGACGTAGGATTTTCCAACGACTATCTGCCGCAGTAAAAAACAGACGGCGGTCTTATAGTTTGAAAACAGACAGTTGTATAGTAAGGAATATAGAATGTCATCAGAAAACAGTAAATCATTACTAAGAGCAGAACATATTTCAAAAGCATACGGTGAAAAACAGGTCCTGAAGGACATTTCCATTCATCTGGAACAGGGCGAGCTGGTATCCCTTCTGGGAGTCAGCGGCTCCGGAAAGACTACTTTATTTCACATTCTTTCCGGCCTTGTCACTCCAGATGAGGGAAAAGTCTACCTGCGTGACCAGGATGTGACCTCCACTCCCGGAAGCATCAGCTACATGCTGCAGAAGGACCTCCTTCTTCCTCATAAGAAGGTGATCGACAATGTGGCACTTCCCCTTCTTCTGAAAGGCATGAAGAAGCAGGAAGCCCGGGAAAAAGCCAATCCCTTATTTGCGGAATTTGGTTTGGAGGGCACCCAGCTTCAGTATCCAAGCCAGCTTTCAGGAGGCATGCGTCAGCGTGCAGCCCTGCTGCGAACGTATTTAAGCTCCAGCGGTGTTGCCCTTCTGGACGAGCCCTTCAGTGCACTGGATACTTTGACCAAAGCCAGCGTGCACAAATGGTACCTGGACATTATGCAGCACATTGATCTGTCCACCTTGTTTATTACCCATGACATTGACGAGGCCATTTTGCTGTCCGACAGAATCTACATTCTGAACGGGATTCCCGGAACTATCAAGGAAGAAATCGTGATCCGGGAGAAAAAGCCAAGGGCAGAGGACTTCTCGCTGTCAGAAGAATTTTTGGAATATAAGAGACAAATTATCAGTAAGCTTTGACAGAAGATGTGTGCAGAGGTTTTTGCAGCATCTGTGAAAAAAATTCAAAAGGCCGCTATGCATATTCAGTATAATCCGAAATGCACAGCGGTCTTTTTCTGATTGGGAAAAATTTTCCACAAATTGTAATATGCATCTTGTAGAAAGCCTTTTTCAAACAAGCTCTGGCGGATACATGCCGAGCATTTTATTATCTGCTGGATGATCATAGTACATCAGTTTAGAAAATACACTCCCAGATTCAAATACCCTGCAAACGTCACCCATGCCAGATAAGGAAGCATCAGATTCGCCGCCACGGGGGACACCGCACCGAAAGATTTTATAGTGGCAAAAATCAGCAGCCACAACGCCGCCAGCCAGAAAAAGGCAAACAGATACCACTCACAGTTAAAGAACCAGATCGACCACAGAAAGTTAAAAAACAGCTGCAAAATGTAAAAAAACAAAGCATTGTTGGTGCATTTCCCAGAATTTGCCACCAGGTAAGCGGCGAATCCCATCAGCAGATAAAGAATGGTCCACACCACCGGAAACACCCATCCCGGCGGGGAAAGGGGCGGCTGGCAAAGGTCCGCGTAGGCCTCCATAGACCCGGTAGTCAGAAGCGCTGCAAATGCTCCCACTGCCAGTGGAAATAAAAGAAAAGGAAGAATATTTTTTATCTGGGTATTCATTGAAAAACTCCGTTTGCCGGTAAATTTAATTCATTATATGCTTCTGGCCATGGACGAAATACTGATTGCTTTTATTGGATATCAAAATATGATGATGTTAGGGTCAAAAGGTCTTTTGCCCCTAACTTGATATCCACGAATTGCTCCGCTGCAAAGCAGCTCCCGCAATTCTCGAACATTCGGAATCCGCTGATTTACTACGTAAATCGCTACTTCCTCATGTTCGGCGGGTCCCAAGTTCAAAAGCCTTATCATGCAGGCATGAACGGCTTTTTGACCTTTTGACCCTGATATCAAAATATACAATAAGTACGAAAATGTAATTGCATAGCGGAATATATTGTGCAATAATTATAAAAATGAGCGCAAGGAGGAAAAAAATGAAGAAATTAACAACAGGAAAAATCTGGCAGTTTGCAGCTGGACAATTTGGCTGGGCAATGCTGTCGGGAATCATTTCCAACTGGCTGGTGTATTTTTATCAGCCAGATGAGACTGCCATCAGTCAGGGACAAACTGTATTTATTCCTCAGGGGCTGGTGGTACTTGGCATTTTTACCATAATTGGAGGAATCACAGCTTTCGGAAGGATTTTTGACGCATTTACAGACCCTATGATCGCGTCTTTATCAGACCGGTGTACATCAAAAAATGGGCGAAGAATCCCATTCCTGAAATGGGCATCTCTTCCGCTGGCACTTTCCACCGTATTGGTATTCTGGTCTCCGCTAAATCAGAACAGCTGGATCAATGCTGTCTTTTTGCTGGCAATGATTCTGGCATATTATCTTTCCATTACTGCATATTGTACGCCATATAATGCGCTGATTCCGGAACTGGGACATACTCAGCAGGAACGACTTAATATTTCTACCGTTATTTCTTTTACTTTCATTGCAGGAACAGCAGTAGCATATCTGGCGCCCACCATCTGGGGTGTATTTATCCCGGTTTTTGGAAGAGTAGGCGCAATTCGGGTGACATTTACAATAATGGCAGCTGTGGCATTTATATGCATGCTGGTACCGGTGTTCACCATCCGGGAAAAAGACTATGTGGATACAGTTCCATCTAAGGAATCTGCTTTTGTCTCACTTACTGCTACCTTCAAAAATGGAGAATTTAGAAAATTTGTAGCATCTGATATTTTTTATTGGATCGCGCTTACCATGTTTCAGACAGGACTTCCCTTTTTTGTTACCAGCCTTCTGAAGCTTCCGGAGACTATGACAACCCTGTACTTTGTTGGAATGACAGCTTTGTCTCTGGTCTTTTACATTCCGGTAAATAAATTGACACCAAAGCTTGGAAAGAAAAAGATGATTTTGTTTGCATTTGCGGTATTTTCCACTGCTTATTTCTATACTGGATTTATGGGAAAAATGCCTTTTATTCCAGCTTCCGTGCAGGGACTGATCCTGACTGTCTGTGCGGCACTTCCTATGGCAATTTTTGGAATTCTTCCACAGGCTGTTGTAGCAGACATTGCTCAAAGTGATTCTATTACAACGGGAAGCAATCGCGAAGGAATGTTTTATGCAGCAAGAACATTTGCGTTTAAGCTTGGACAAAGCATTTCCATGTTGATTTTTACGGCAGTTTCCACAATTGGAACAGGAAACGGAACCGGTTATCGGATTGCTGCCTTTGGTGCTGCAGCTTTTTGCTGTGCAGGAGGAATTATACTGGTGTTCTACAACGAAAAGAAGATTAACAAAATTATAAGAATCCAAAACCAAAAATAACAGCAGGAGCAGCCAATATGGAAATAATACATGAAAATGAATATTTATACAGGATGAACAAAGAGGCAGAGCCGTATCTTGAACTGCACCGTCAGGAAAAATATGTCTCAAATGCCGAAAATTTCATTCGAGGCAAAAATAAGGATTTTTCAAGAAAAATACACATACAGTATTATCTGGCAAAAAATCCCAGGGGTGTCATTGTGATCAGTCACGGTTTTACAGAAGGTTCGCCGAAATATGATGAGATGATTTATTACTTTCTGAAGGCTGGGTATCATGTGTATATGCCAGAACATATGGGGCATGGGTTGAGCTATCGGCTGACGGCAGATCCGTCTCTTGTGCATGTGGATATCTGGAAAAGGTATGTGCGGGATTTTTTGAAAGTATGCCGTGAAATAAAAGGAACACATCCGGATTTACCCCTGATTCTTTTTGCCCATTCTATGGGAGGGGCAATTGGTGGGATTTCGGCATCCTGAGAGCCTGGACTGTTTCAGAAAATCATATTAAGTTCGCCTATGATCCGTCCTCTTACAGGAAAGGTGCCCTGGCCGCTTGTAGTTTTGATTGCACATTTTGAATGCTTTTTCGGAAAGGCTCAAAAGTATGTGGCAGGGCAAAAACTCTATGATGGAGGGGAAAGCTTTGAAACCTGTGCCGGAACCTCGGAATCAAGATTTGAAAGATATGATAAAATTCGCAGGGAGCACAAGAAACTGCAGACCTGTGCGGCATCCTATGGCTGGCTTTTGGCAGCTATAAAAATGAGTTGGTATCTGCGGATTTGGGGGTGGAAAAAAATAAAGGTACCTGTACTTTTCTTTCAGGCAGAAAATGACGATTTTGTATCTGTGCGCGCACTGAAAAGATTTGCAGGAAAAGTGAAGCAGCAAGGCAGCAGCTCCTGTAAATATATTTATATGCCTGGAACAAAACATGAAATCTACTGCAGCGATGACTCCTCTATGGAGAAATATCTGAAACAGATCTTCCGCTTTTTAGAAATAGATGCACAGGAAATTTATTGACAGGCCTTTTTAAACGGGAAGACAATACTGAGAGCATAAAGAAATATACAATCTCTTTTCAGTATGCTAAGATTAGAGCGTGTTTGAAAAATCATTCCCGCAATCTGCACGCCCCACTTTGCGG
>OLRQ01000181.1_pt1 | contig 71065 bp, 51 predicted proteins | sample 1671971 | NCBI WGS metagenome assembly OLRQ01 (sample SAMEA3136631, study PRJEB25190) | human gut metagenome | biome: human gut; feature: human-associated habitat; material: faeces | place: Austria | collected 2013
TGCGGATAAAACAAGGACGAAATCGTAAAAATGGAACACTATTGTTTTATCGAGTTTGAATAACGCCGCATAGGACGACGGACCGAAACCCGCCGCAATAAAGCGCCTCCCATTCCTTGAACACGAGAAATGGGAGGCTTTTTTTACAGCCGAGCCGCCGCATACGAAACGAGCAGCTCAATACACATCAAAGAGGCAATACCCGACGGCACAGTATTCGACAGCAAGCCGAAATGCTACTGATGGTAATGCTCCAGGAAATCTCCCAGCTCTTCCATAGCCTGGGACAGCACCTCTATGCGCGGCAGATACACAATGCGGAAATGGTCGGGCTTATGCCAGTTGAAACCACCGCCGCGCGTAATCAAAATCTTCTTCTGATGAAGCAGATCGAGCGCAAATTGCTCATCGTCGGTAATGCCAAATTTCTTCACGTCAAGCTTGGGGAAGATGTAAAACGCCGCTTTGGGCTTCACTACCGAGACGCCTTCCATGTTGCACAATGCCTCGTATACGAAGTTGCGCTGTTCATACACGCGCCCACCTGGAACGACGTAATCCTTAACGCTCTGATGCCCGCCAAGCGCTGTCTGAACGATCGACTGCGCAGGAACATTGGAGCACAGACGCATGTTGGAAAGCATGTTGACGCCCAGCATGAAATCCTCGATGCATTTCTTCTCACCAGAAAAAATCATCCACCCGATGCGATAGCCCGCGATCATGTGCGACTTTGAAAGCCCGCTGAATGTCACGCACGGCAGGTCGGGAGCGAGTTCTGCAATGGAGACATGCTCGATGCCGTCCATGCACAAACGGTCGTAGATTTCGTCGGAGAAAATAATGAGCTGATGCCTGCGCGCTACTTCGACGATTTCCTGCAACACTTCGCGCGGATACACCGCACCCGTGGGGTTGTTCGGGTTGATGATGACGATAGCCTTGGTGCGCGGCGTGACCTTGCTCTCGATATCGGCAATATCGGGGTACCATTCAGCCTCTTCATCACAAATATAATGCACAGGCGTGCCACCCGAAAGCGTGACGCATGCCGTCCAGAGAGGATAGTCGGGCGAAGGAATGAGAACCTCGTCCCCGCTATCGAGCAAAGCCTGCATGGAGAGGTTGATCAGCTCCGACACGCCGTTTCCCGTGTAGATGTCGTCCATGCCGACGTTGGGGATATGCTTGATCTGGGCATACTGCATGATGGCCTTGCGCGCAGAGAACAGGCCGCGCGAATCGGAGTAGCCTTCGCATTCGGGAAGCTGCTGACGCATGTCCTGCACAACCTCGAACGGCGTGCGGAACCCGAAGGGGGCGGGGTTGCCGATGTTCAATTTGAGAATGTGCTGGCCATTGCCTTCCATGCGGGCGGCCTCGTCAGCCACCGGACCGCGCACGTCGTACAAAACGTTGTCGAGCTTGGATGATTTCTTGAACTCACGCATACCCATGACGGTACTCCTCTGATCGATTGTGCGCGATACGGCCTCCTGCAAACTTATCCCACGAGACGACGGCGACGAAGACGGGGCGTCGTCGGATGAGCGTTTCTGTAAATCAGACTCGGCAGAAAGAGCATCTGGCGCCGCATTCGTGCAAACGTGCGTCTCCTGCCCTTGAGCGGCAACATTTTGCGAACGTACAGCCGTTGCCTGCTCCCCTGCTCCACCGAGCAGCCAGTCCCGATCGACGCCAAGAACAAGAGCTAAGACGTCGAGCACATCTTTACGCGGAATGGTTTTTCCTGAGACGTATTGACTGACCTGAGATTTCCCAAGTTTCTTACCTTGGTTTTCGGCAAGACGAATCAAATCGGCCTGCTTGATGCCTGCCAACTCCATGGACTGTTTGAGTCTATCCGAAAATGAACCATTTGGCATAGAAGCCTCCTTGAGAGTTCAATTTCACTAACAGGTTCAATTCTATGCCATTTAAGTTCAATTTCTCAAGATATACATTGAACTCTATATTTTTCGTCGGAGAGCGGCACGAATAAGGTCGTACGCTGGAATCAGCCCTGCCGAAGAGCCCAGGCTATCCCCTTGGCCGTCCTCTCCTGAACATCTTGGAAGTGATTCCCAGGGTTCATGTCGAGCCTGGCAAGCACACCGCGGTTGCGGCACAATTCAAGAATATCCTGCGTGTTGCTCTGAACGTTGCGCAAAAGCCTGTTGGGGGTACGATGCTCTTTTTTACCGAGAGACAAATACACGCAGCTCAAGGCGCTGGAGAATGGATGGGCGTGAGCATATTCGACAAAACCCGGATACCATAAAGAACCCGATGCACTGACCACCCTGCTAAACGCATCGGTCTGAAATGAAGCCCATAACGCAAAAAGCCCGCCGAGCGAGTAGCCCGCCAACGCCGAATAGAGCGGCCTACCTCCTATTTCCTGTTCGACGGCAGGCATGATCTTCTCCGTCAAATCACAGAGATAGCCTTGCGCCTCGCCTGCATAAGGCGCGTCGGAACGCGTGATGCAGTCATGAGGCCACGGCGTCAATTCGTCATTCCAGCGCAGACCGGACACTGAGACGAACGTAAAGTCAGGACACCCCTCGTCAAAGCAACGGCGACGCACGTCAGAACAATCTGACTCGATTGCATTAAGATACACCGCCGGCGCATAGGGCTTTTTCGCTGGATACACGCGAATTTTCTTACCTGCTATATCGAGTTCTTTGAACATGCCGCACCTCCGTTCCTCATGGTACCATTGCTTGCGAAAGCGATTCGACGATCGCATCTCGTATCCATCGCAATGCCGCATATGCCCCACATCGGCAATCTACGGCGTTGCCGCCCTCAGGAGCATCCATGATTAAAGAACTCGTACACGACGAAACGCTGCTCTCCCGACCTTGCGCTGCCGCAACGGCGCAAGACGCCGACGTTGCGCAGGACCTGCTTGACACGCTCGTATCCATTGACAGCGCAGCATGCCTCGCCGCAAACCAGATAGGCGCTGAAAAAGCAATCATCGCCTATCTCGACGAAAAAGAGAATCCGCAAGTCATGTACAACCCGAAGCTTCTGCTAGGCCTCGGCGCCTTCAAGGCCGAAGAGGGATGCCTGACACGCGACGAGATATCCGTGGTCACGCGCTACCAGCGCATCAAGGTGGCCTATGACGAAATGGTCGACGGCGCGCTTGTTCCGCGCAAGAAAGACCTCACCGACTGGACCGCGCAGATTGTGCAGCACATGATCGACCACTGCAAAGGCAAGCTGGTCTAACGCGGGGCACGCTTACGCCGCCCAGGGATCGATACGCCACACGAACCCTGGGCGGTACCGCACGGGTCTCTAGTACGCCACGCAAATCCCCGGCACAAGCCCATAATAATCAAAAACGCCTCCTCAAGCTCACCGAGCCTGAGGAGGCGTTCATGTTCAGGCTATCCGCGCGGAACGATAACCGTGGGAACAACAAGATTGAGCAGCACGCTGTGCGTGACCGAGCCGAACACGGCACGTCCCAAGGTCTTGCGCGAATGGGTGCCCATGACTAGCATCCCGTTCTCCTTCGCACTATCGATCAGCACACGGGAAGGAGACGGCCCCTCGATAGCCTTGCCGACAACCTCAAGCCCTTTGTGCTGCGCGGCAATTCTCTCGACACGTTCGTCAAGGGCATTCTGATACTGCTCCCCGATGGGAGACAGGCCGCCTCCCATCATCTCGGCAGGACGGGATATCCACGCCGGCAGGCCCCAAGCGGTCACCAGGCGAAGCGGCCATCCCAAAGCCACCGCCTCTTCGACGCCGAAACGAAGCGCCTCTTCGCCGAACCCTTCCGGATCGAACCCTACAAGAACGCCGTGCTTTTCTTCGTCGAAGCGCCAATCAGCAGGAACGATGACCGTAGGAACATCAAGGCAAACCGAAACGCGCAGGCCCTTCGCCCCGCCGATCGTCTCACCCACGGTCGCCCCATGATGAGACCCCAGGACAACCAGGTCATGACCGTGCGCCTGCTCAACGAGAGCGTCCACTACCGCGCCCTTCGCAACGACCGACTCCGCCGCAACGGACGGATGGTTTTGGGCCACATAGTCTTTCGCCTCGGAAAGAAGCTGCTGGGCGAAAACCTCCACATCGGCTTCGAGCAAACCGGCCCCCTGCAAAAGCCGGGGATCGGAAACGGTGACGAGCGTCAAGCTCGACCCGTCGCGCTCCGCTCTGCGCGCCGCCCATTCAAGCGCGCGTTCTCCGCGCGGACTGCCGTCAATACCAACGAGAATGCGTGCCATGGATATTGAACTTCCCTTCTGTTTCACGCGATTTTGACGCTCGATGCTCCTAGTGGAAAATCGGAATCATAAGCCAAAGAGCAAACAGGACGATGAAGACGCAGCCGGCGAAACAGACGACCGACCCTATACGATGCAGAAGATGGGCGTTGCCCTCAGCATCGACTTCGCCGGCTATCCAAAGGCGCAGCCCCGATGCGTACAATCCTCCGATGGTGGATGCAATGAGCACCGCTGTTGCAAGCACGGTGATGAAATTAGCTATCTCGTGTGCAATCATGGTCATCTCCTCCTATGCGACCGCGTGGGACGAATTCGAAGCCGCGTTGATCGTAACTTCGGAATGCTCGTTCACATTCGCGGAATTCACCGGATTACGCTTGGAAAGACGGAAAATGATAAAGGCGACGATAACCGCAATAAGCGCCACCGCGATTGTCCCGCCCAGACCTGTTTTCGCAATAGCGCAGGCCACGGCCCCAACGAGCCCTGCCGCAGGAAACGTCACGAGCCACGCAATAAGCATACGACCGGCAACGCTCCAATTCACCGATCCGCCTTTTTTACCGAGACCGGAGCCGATGATGGAACCGGAGCATACCTGCGTCGTAGAAAGAGCGAAACCCAGGTGGGACGAAGCAAGGATCGTCGTTGCGGAAGCGGCCTCGGCGGCAAATCCCTGAGGCGTGTTGATTTCGGTCAGCCCCTTGCCCAGCGTGCGGATAACGCGCCAGCCGCCCATATACGTACCGAGGGCGATCGCCAGGCCGCACACGGCGACAACCCAAAGCTGAGGACCGGTGCCGGAAGCCTGGGCTCCGACGGCAATGAGCGTCAAGGTAATGATGCCCATGGTCTTTTGCGCATCATTTGTACCATGGGAAAGAGCAACCAGACACGCCGTAACCGTTTGTCCGTGTCTGAACCCCGATTCAATCTGTTTTTCATCGAGCTTTCTTACGATAGCGAATATCACCTTCACCGCCATAAACGCCGCCAGACCAGCGACAATAGGAGAAATCAGGGCAGGAACGAGAACCTTCGCAACCACCGCGCCGAAATTGACGCCCTCTACACCAGCACCCACGATCACAGCGCCCACAAGACCGCCGAACAGAGCATGCGAAGAGCTGGAGGGCAGGCCGACAAGCCAGGTAAGAAGATTCCAGATAATGGCGCCTACAAGGCCGGCGAATATGAATTCTGGACCTATGAACACCTGTTGTTCGTTGATGATGCCTCCCGAGATGGTCTTTGCGACCTCGGTAGAAAGAAACGCGCCGATCAGATTGAGCGTACCAGCGGCGATAACCGCCGTCTTCGGCTTCAGCGCGCCCGTGGCAATGGAGGTTGCCATGGCGTTCGCCGTGTCATGAAATCCGTTCGTAAAATCGAAAATCAGCGCCGTCGCGATGACCAGAATCACGACGACCAGTGTTGCGATGTCCATGGATTTTCCTAATCCCCCTTCGATTGAGCCCTTGGCGAGGCGACCGACCGAGAACCGACGATTCGGCCGAAAACAATCGCGTTGCCAAATGCCGCGAAACACACGAATTCAGGTTTGCAGAACACGAAAATTAAGGTTATGCCTTTTTTGCCATGAGGTGTTAGAGCTTCTGCAAAATCGAAGTAAAGTTCGGCTGGAGGGGGATTTGCCTTACAGGAATGACCGTTCACCGAACTACGCCTTGCCTGAAAAATAGAACGCCCTCTTTTCTCCCCACCGCCTTAGAACACGGGGAGAAAAGAGGGCGACAAGAGCAAGAATAAAAATCCGTTCGCGCATATCACCGCATCGCAGCTCCGAAAGCGAGCCTGTACCATGGGTTCGCGCTACTCGGCCTTTGTCTCGGCCTCCTTGCGTTTTTGCAGCACCGAATGTGCCACGCCGACGATGGCAGCGACAAGAGCCACCGTCAACCAGCCCAAGCCAAGATCGGCACCGGGAAGCGCATCGAGGAAAATCCACGCATCGGGGACGAAGGCATCGCGAAGAGCCGCGATGGCGCTTACTGCAGTCGTGGCAAACACCGTCCAAGGCCAGATGCGCGGATATTTGTCGCAGATACCGTGGAAGAGACCGAACGCCATGAGCACGATAGCAGGCGGGTACAAGGCCCCGAGCAACGGACCTGAAAACGCCAGAATCGCATCAAGGCCGAGCAGGGAGACGCCGCAGCTGAAAACGGCGAAAATCGCAGCCCATGCCGGCAACGGAATGCGCGGGAGCACTTCGGAGAAATACTCAGCGCAGCAGGAAATAAGACCCGTACACACATTGAGGCAGGCTAGAAGGAAGATGGCCGCAACAATGACGGAACCGGCTTCTCCGAAATGCAACGCAGCCGAAGCAGCAAGAATCTCGGCGCCGTTGGTCGCATCGGGCATGGAGGGAGCCATGGCGACGCCCACGAACGCCAATCCGCAATAGACCAGCGCCATCAAAATACCGGCAATGACGCCCGCCGCCGAAATAGAGCCGGCAACCTTGCCCGACTCCGTCACACCCTGAGCCCTTACATTAGTAGCCACGATGATGCCGAAGCACAGAGCCGCAAGCAAGTCCATGGTCTGATAGCCCACAAGAAAGCCCCCCGACACGGCATTTTCGTCATACGGGGCTACCGGCGCAGGAGTGTCTCCCAGACCCCCGAACAGCGCCGCGCCAACGACGAGCGCAATCAAGACGATAAGCGCAGGAGCGCAGAACCTGCCCAGAATGCGGGAAAGCATGCCGGGACGGATTGCCAAGGCGAAGGCCACGGCGAAAAAGACGACCGAAAACAATGCCACTACGACAAGGGAATCCCCGCCTTGCGGAATAAGCGGCTTGACCATTTCGTACGCCGTCGAAGACGTGCGAGGAATTGCCAAAAACGGGCCGATGGTCAAATACACCAAGGCAATGAAAACCGAAGCGAATACGGGGTGAACGCGACCCGCGAGCTGACGGATATCGCCCACCAGCGCCACCGCGATAATGCCGAGCACCGGAAGGCCGATGCCCGCGATAAGGAAACCGACCATGCCGAAGACGGCGTCGGTTCCCGCCTGAAGGCCGAGAAGCGGAGGCAGGATGAGGTTTCCTGCTCCGAAGAACATGGAAAAAAGCATTCCGCCGAGCATAAGCAACTGAGCACGGCTCAGCCCCGTTGATCGGCGGCTATTGGATTCTTGCACAATCCCTCCCTTATATACACGATGCGGCCGAGCCGCGGACAAAACAACGCGCTATTCTAGCATGCTCGTCCAGAAGGGCCGTAAAAGAACCGACGCAAATAAAGAAAGGGATCGATCGGCTCGATTCTTATATTTGCCCCACCTCGTAAGGCAGCATCTCTGCAAGAAATCCCTTTTCGCCCAAAACCTTCTCTATTTCGTCAAGAACGCAAGAGGCGTCCGGGCCGTAGGCGGCAATATGATGAAAGTGATACCCCGACGTCACGGCGCATAGAGGCGAAGACTTTCCCGAACGAATGTCTTCCATGAAACGCGCCACATCGCGCCGGCTCCTGACGTCGAGCGTCGCTGTGAGCTTTCCGTACGCCCGATGGTTCACCGCGACATCGAGCAGCGCGCCGCCCAGGTCGACGACCGCGAGCATCTCCTCTTCCGCCTGCTCGGGCGCATGACGCACCTTCACCAGACGAACCTCTCCTCCGTCGAAAGACGACGGCAGCGCATAGCCCGACCGCGTCGCCGTTATATCGACGCCTTGCCCCCGAAGCAGCGCTATATCCTGCACGATAACCTGACGGCTCACACCGGACATGCTCGCAAGGTCAGACCCCGTCAAAGGGCCGTGCGCTTCTTGCAGAGACCTCAAAAGAAACGCCCTGCGCTCTTCGCCCTTCATCGCAGATCCCCCTCACCCGAAGCGCCATCGACCGTCAGATTCTTCAGGCTCAAATCGAGAATGCCGGCAGAATGGGTCAAGGCCCCGCATGAGACGAAATCGACGCCCAAGCAGGCTATAGATGCGACATTTTCCAAGGTGATATTGCCCGAACACTCGGTCTGGGCGCGGCCGCCGATGAGCGCGACGGCCGCAGCCATCGTCTCGCCGTCCATATTGTCGAGCATGATGATGTCGGCGCCGGCGTCAAGCGCCTCTTGCACCTGTTCGAGCGTTTCCGTCTCCACCTCTATCTTGCGGACGAACGGCGCTCTCGCACGAGCACAGGCCACCGCCTTCGTGATTCCCCCCGCCGCCGCAATATGGTTGTCCTTGAGCATGACCCCGTCGGTCAGGTTGTAGCGATGGTTGACCGCGCCCCCCAGACGAGCGGCCTCCTTTTCGAACAGGCGCATCCCCGGCGTGGTCTTGCGCGTATCAACCAGCGTCGTGGCGCTGCCTTCGAGAAGTTTCGCCACTTTGTTCGTATACGTCGCTATACCGCTCATGCGCTGCAGATAGTTGAGCGCCGTGCGCTCTCCTGAAAGAATCGCGCGCACATCCCCACGCACCACGCCGAGAAGCTGGCCTTTGCAAACGGCATCCCCATCCGAAACGCACGCTTCAAAGCGCACATCGGAATCAAGGATCTCAAACACGCGAGCAAACACGTCCAGGCCCGCGATGATGCCGTCCTGTTTGCACAGAAGCTGCGCACGGCCGACACATGCACTCGGCATGACGCAATCCGTGCTGATATCTCCCGCGTTCATGTCCTCGGCAAGGGCATGCTTGATGTGTTCGTCAATGAGGAAATGCAGCGAAAGTGAGCTCATCCGTTCCTCCCTATGCGCGATTCGCTTGCTTCGCGCGCCCTTTGCGGTCCGTCCGCTCCAATCGTTTCTTGCAGCCCGTCCGCTTCCTTCTCTATCTCTTTCGCCGCCCGCTGCGCGAAAACAAGCGCCTCGAGCAGGCTGTTGCTGGCCAATCTGTTCTTGCCGTGCACGCCGTTGCAGCTGGTTTCCCCCACAGCGAACAGGCGCGGCATACTCGTGCGCGACCATGCATCCACACGAATGCCGCCCATGAAATAATGCTGGGCGGGAACCACGGGAATGGGCTCTTCCAAGATATCGTAGCCCTCCTTTGCGCACTCCTCGCGAATGGCCTTGAAGTGCTCGGTCACCGTCTTTTCGGGCACGGGAGCAAACGAAAGCCACACATGGTCGGAACCTTCCTCCTCCATCATGGAAAAGATCGCGGCGGACACCACGTCTCGCGGCTGGAGCTCGTCGGTAAAGCGCTCGCCGGCAGCATTAAGCAGCACCGCGCCCTCTCCGCGCGCCGACTCGGATATGAGAAAAGCCCGCCCGGGGCGACCGGTATAAAGACTTGTCGGATGAATCTGCACATAGTCCATGTGCTCGAGCTCTATGCCGCGATCGCGCGCTATACGGCACGCATCCCCCGTGATCTCGGGATAATTGGTCGAGTGTTCGTACAGGCCGCCTATTCCGCCCGTAGCGAAGACGACGAACGAAGACCTGATGACGGGGCGCATGCCGTCTTCGCCTTCGACCACCACGCCGGCGCATGCACCGTCCTCCTCGACAAGATCGACCACGCACGTATGCTCTCGGATTTCAACATTGGAAAGCTTCTCGACCGCCGAAAGCAGAGCCTGCGTGATTTCTTGGCCCGTCGTGTCCGCGTGATAGCAGATGCGGGCGCGCGTATGGCCGCCCTCGCGCGTGTAGGCCAAATCGCCTTCCGGCGTGCGCTCGAAGGCGACGCCCAGGCCGATAAGGGACTCAATGACGGCGCGGCTTGAACGGATCATGATGTCCACGCTTTCGGGGCGGTTCTCATAATGGCCGGCGCGCATGGTGTCTTCGTAAAAAGAATCGTAGTCGTCTTCGTCGAGCAAGACGCAGATCCCTCCCTGCGCAAGCATGGAATCGCAACGCTTCGCCTCCGTCTTCGTAAGCACGAGCACGCTCATCTCCGCAGGAAGGTTGAGCGCCGTATACAGACCGCTCGACCCGCAGCCGACAATTACCACATCGAAACGCTCGCAAGAACCCGAAGCAGCGCCGGCGAGCTCGAGCCCTACGCCGACCTCTTTGAAAACGCCGGCGTTTTTCTTCGAAACCACCGGTCCTCCTTATTCGGAAAGCTCGAGCATGCGAACCAGTGAGGCGCGAGCGCGCACCTTCTCCCGATCGGGCGCAGGCACCACTTCGTACACGCTACCCGCGCCGGCAGCCAGACAGTCGCGCACATTTTCAAGCGTTACCAGGTCCATATCGGCGCAGGTTGGCTTCGTGGCGGGAAGGAAGAACTGCTTCCCGCTTCCTTCGGTCTTGCGCTCTATCTGGTGAAGCACGCCGCCGACGGTTCCTATGATGTATTCTTTGGCCTCATCGCAAACGGCATAGTCGATAATACCCGCCGTCGATCCGGCATAGTCCGCCAAAGCCATAACCGCCTCGTTGCATTCGGGGTGCACAAGCACCTTCGCCTCGGGATGCTGCGCTTTCAGGGCTTTGATCTCCTCCGCGAGCATGGCGTCGTGTACGGGGCAACATCCGGGATTCAAAATGAAACGCTTCCCCGGAAGCATTTCCGCGACATACCTTCCCAAGTGGCGATCAGGGACGAACGCGATGGTACATTCGGGCAGAGAGGACACGACCGCGAGCGCATTCGAAGACGTCACGCACACGTCGGAAAGCGCCTTGATGCGCGCCGTGGAGTTGACGTAGCACACCACCGCAAGATCATCGTAGGTTTCGCGAAGGCGCTCAATAAACCCGTCTTCAACCATATGGGCCATAGGACAATCGGCTTCGGGAGCGGGAAGCAGAACCGTCTTCTCCGGGCTGAGCAGCTTCGCGCTCTCCCCCATGAAACGCACGCCGCAAAACACCAACGTATCGCAATCGAGCTCTGCCGCCATTTTGGAAAGACCGAACGAATCGCCCACGTAATCGGCCGCATCCTGCACTTCGGGCGCTGTGTAGTAATGCGCGAGAATAACCGCATTCCTCTGCTTCTTGAGCTCTCGTATCTCCGATGCGAGCGTTTGTTTGTCCACGTTGTTTCCTTCCATATTCCCCAACACCGGGGCCATATGCCGCTTTCGACGCGCCTGCGCTTACGCAATTCGTCCGGGCACGCCGCGTTCGCGTTGCCTTCGATTGGCCTATGCTTTGCATTCGTTTATCTGACAAGACAGATGACAAGACAAGCATTTCTGACAAAAGCACACAGAAGAAATGGGGGGCACTCACTCATGCAAGCCGGTCGAATTCCTCTTTGACGCCTTCGAACAAAGTATGAAACGTTTCCTCGAAACGACTGCCTTTCGGGCGAATAAACGAGATTTCGTGCTGGATGGAAACTTCCCTGATAAAGACCTCACCCAACCTTCCTTTGCGTATATCCGAGCGCACGGCCGCATCGTAGACAAACGAGATGCCCAACCCCTCTTCGACAAACGACTTAATCATGTTGATGCTCGATGCCTCCATGACCTCGGCAAACGAATCGATACCGTAATTGCGCTGATGAAGCGCGTGTTCAAGCACAGCCCGCGATCCGGATTCGCGCTCTCGCACGATGAGCGGCGCCGAAAGCACCTCTTCCATGCTGCACGCCCTTGACGCCAACGAAGAGTTAGGAGGGCACACGCACACAAGCTCCTGCACGCACAACACATCCCAGGAAAGCTCGCTTTTCTCGAAAAAGCCCTCCACAAATGCGCAGTCTATCTCCCCTTTTGCCATGAGGTCGAGCAGCTCGGCCGTGCTGCGAGAAACAATCGAGGCCTTCATCTCGGGATGCGCCGCCATATAGCGTGCCAACGGAGGAGCGACCAGATATTCGCCCGCCGTAAGCGTTGCCCCCACGTTCAACCGGAGGGCGCTTTGGGAGGAAATCGCCCGAATACGGCGCTCAAGAAGCAGCTCGTCGTGCGCAAGCGACTGGAACACACGCTGCAGCTCCATACCTTCCTCCGTGAGGCTCATGCTTTTGCCTTCAAACGATACAAGCTTCGCGCCATAATGCTTCTCCAAAGCGGCCATATGCTGGGACACCGCCGACTGGGTAAGATTCAGCTCGCGGGCCGCATGAGTATAGTTCATCAGACGGCACACGGATAAAAACGTCTTCACGCGAAAATCAAGCATCGCGCCTCCCTTTTCTTCGTCTTTGTGGCCGCCGAATTCGCCTTGACGAATCCACCGAGAAGATTCATCCGGCTCCCCTCGCCGCACCGAAACCCCTTGGACTAACACGCTCTTCGTCTCGAGTTAGCGGCCGATCCTTCCCCGCGCAACGCTATCATAAGTTTAACTAATTACATCATAATTTTTCATTAGTTTACTTTATCGAATGAAAGGCGCACCATAGGTCGCGCAGAAAGCAGGAACCTGAAAAAACGTTTAAGACCACAAATCGAAAACGACCCGAAGCAAAGGAGCCTTTCATGCGTGAATTCCTGGCAAAAGTGCCCATTCCCACCGGCGGCGTTGCGCTCGGCCTTGCCGCACTCGGTATTTTGCTGAAACAGTTTTCCATGGTTGCGTACATAGCCTGCGGCATAAGCGCGGCACTGATGCTTTCTCTTCTATTCGGCCGTCTTTTTGTGGACGCATCGTCCGTTCGAAAGGATTTCGACAACCCCATCCTTGCAAGCGTGAGCGCCACCTTCCTGATGGCCCTGATGCAGCTGACCACATACGTCGCCCCCTTCGCCTACATACCAGCATTCTTCGTCTGGAGCGCAGCAGTCCTGCTCCATGCCGCGCTCATCGTCTGGTTCACGATGCGCCACCTCATGCAATTCCAGCTTAAAAACGTCTACCCCACATACTTCATCTGCTACGTAGGCATCATCGTAGCTTCCGTCTCTTCGCCCGCCTACGGACTTGAAACCCTCGGACGATTCATCTTCTGGTTCGGCTTTGCCGCCTACATCGCGCTTTTGGTCCTGGTCACTGCACGCTATGCCAAACATCCGGTCGAAGAAGGAGCACGTCCTCTGTTCTGCATCTACACCGCCCCCATGAGCCTTTCGCTGGCCGGATACCTCGCCGTCGAGCCGACCCCCAACGCGGCATTCGCCTGCGCACTGGCGGTGCTTGCCCAGGTGCTGCTCATCGTGGTGCTTGTGCGCCTTCCCCACTTCCTTCGCCTGAGGTTCTACCCCAGCTATGCGGCCATGACCTTCCCCTTCGTCATCACCGCAACCGCTCTTGATCGAACCCTCACGCTGCTGGCGAATTCCGGCGCCGCGTTTCCCGCCGAACTTCACCTGCTCGCCTATGCGGAAGTCGTTCTGGCATGCATCATGGTTCTTTACGTCTTCGCCCGCTATATCGCGGAATTCGTGCGAATCGCTCGCTACGAAATAGCGCACGAGCCCACGCCCGCCGCGCCCGCGCTCGATTACGTCGAATAGAAGCGAGCTCCCACCCCTTTTTTTGAAACGCGCCGACAATAATCGGCGCGTTTTTTCGTTACCCACGCGAACGATGCGCTCCGCTTTGCCCGAAGCAAACCCGTCCTTCGGGGCGTAAGAAACATCGGCGCGTCGCTCATGCCCCGCCCGCCTTCTGCCGCATTCTCTGCGAAGAAATCATCGAGCTTTTTCTCGCGAACGCTCCATCGCGTACACTGCAAGAAATCATTTCCTGCAAAGGAGCGCAATTCATGAAGCACGCTGACACTCATGATTTCGAATACGACAAAGATTACCCCCGCGCGAGCGCTTCCCCCAACCGGTCCGACGCTCCGAAAAAGGGAAAAGGATCGAACGTCCCTCTGTTTTTCGCAGCAATCGCTATAGCAGCGCTGCTGTTCGTCATCATGCGCATCATTGGCTAGCTTGCCTTGCAGCCGGTCCCTTGCACGCAACGCTGAGCGCGAATGCGCATTTTCTTTTACGCCCGCGCGAACAGCCCGAAGAGTTTGGAGCCAAGATGATCAACCAATTCTGCAAGACTGCACTATGGAAGTGCAGCAAAACGCTCATCGCCGTCGCCCAGGGATATGAACCCGCCGAAACGGTCATACGAAACGCAAAGCTCGTCAATGTAAACACGCGCGAAATACAAGAGGGCACGGACGTCGCTGTCGCATGCGGCCGCATTGCCTACGTCGGAAACGCCAGCCACTGCATCGGCTCATCGACAAAAATCATCGATGCGGCCGGAGCGTATCTTTCTCCCGGATTTCTCGACGGCCATATCCATGTCGAATCTTCCATGATGGGCGCCGCCCAATACGCCCGCGCTGTCATAGCACACGGAACCGTGGGCATTTACTGGGACCCCCACGAAGTGGCGAATGTCGCAGGGTTGCAAGGCGTCAAGGAGATGGTCGAAGACGTGCGCCGCACGCCGCTTAAGGCGATGGTCACCACGCCGTCATGCGTTCCCGCCGTGCCGGGGTTTGAAGATACGGGAAGCAGCATCGACGCTGACGACGTGGCAGAAACCATGGCGTGGGATTGCGTCGTGGGCCTCGGCGAGATGATGAATTTTCCGGGGGTTTTGGCCGGAGCGGACCAGCCTCTCGAGGAAATTGCCGCTACCCTGAAAGCTGACGGGTGCGTGACCGGTCATTATTCCGTCCCGGAAACCGACCGAGGCCTCAACGCTTACATTTCCAGTGGAGTTCGCTGCTGCCACGAGTCGACCCGCCCCGAAGATGCGCTCGCCAAAATTCGTCTTGGCATGTACGCCCAGTTCCGCGAAGGCTCCGCATGGCGCGACTTGTCTAGGCTCGCGCATGCCATCAAGGAAACCGGACTGGATACGCGCCTTTGCTGCCTGGTTTCCGACGACACTCACCCGAACACCCTCGCGAGCGTCGGACACATCGACCATATCCTGCGCCGCGCCGTCGAGGAAGGAATCGATCCGCTGGTCGCTTTGCAGATGGCAACTATTAACACCGCAACCTGCTTCCATATGGACCACGAACTCGGATCGATTGCGCCAGGAAAATGCGCCGACCTGGTTCTTTTCGATAATCTGACCGACTTCAACGTATCCCTCACCATGATCGATGGAAACGTCGCTGCGCTTGACGGCACAGCGACGTTCGATACTTCTGCCTACGACTACCCCGCATGGATGACGAATACCGTTCGTATCGGACACGAAATCACGCCGCAATCCTTTGCCATCCCCGCCGTGGATGCGCACGGCAATGCGCTCGAAGGCGATTCGGCATGCGTGCGCGTCATAGAAATGGCAAGCGGCCGCGTGGACGACCGCGAAACCCGCCGCACGGTTCCACTCAAAAACGGCCTTCTCGAGAGCAGCCCCGATCAAGACGTCCTCAAGGCCTTCGTCTTCGAACGCCATCACGAAACGGGAACGCACGGATGCGGCTTCGTATCGGGATTCGGCATCACCGGCGCGCTCGCCCAGACCGTTGCGCACGATGCGCATAATCTGCTCGTCGTAGGAAGCAACGACGAAGACATGGCACTTGCGGCCAACACGCTCGTCGAATGCGGAGGCGGAGCAGTAGCCGTACGCGACGGCAAGGTCCTCGGTCTGGTGAAACTGCCAATTGCGGGGCTTATGAGCGACAAACCACTCGAAGAAGTAGCCCTCGAGGTCGACGGACTAGAACGAGCGTGGGAAAACATGGGCTGCACCATGGTATCCCCCTTCATGACCATGGCCCTGCTTCCTCTGGCCTGCATACCGGAGCTTCGCCTAACAAACAGAGGGCTCGTCGACTGTCTGAAATTCGAATTTGTCCCCCTGGTGGTGGAAGAATAGAAAGCAATGGTAAGACTTTCCGATAAAGCCGTCTGGAAATTCCTCCTAGAGCGGAAAAGATTCGAAACCTCCCTCTGATACAGAAAGAACGCCCGCGAGCTGTTTTTTGCTCACGGGCGTGGAGGGGCGGTTATTTCAGCAGAAACACCGAACAAAAGACCAGAGATAAGCTGCTCGCTTACTTCACGCAGGTCTCGAAGGCGTTTTTCGCCGCCGTACGACCGGAATAGCAGTTGTTGGCATTGCAGGAAGCGGGAATGGACATAGTGTAGGTCTCACGGTACAGATTGCAGCTATCCGTACCGGCAGAGTACAACCCAGGAATGGGATCGCCCTTGGAGGTAATAACTTCCATCTTGCGATTGGCGTCGATTCCACCAATGGAAGTCCAGAACGCCATATCTTGACGCATGATGTAGAAGGGGCCAGTTTTAACGGGAATCAAGAATTCGGCCTCTTTGTCATAGTCATCGTCCTCACCCTTATCACACAATTCATTGTAGCGAGTAACGGTTGCTTCCAGGGCAGCTGTATCCAACCCCTGCTTCTCAGCTAATTCAGCAATAGTATCCGCTTTGTAGAAGTTCTCACCGGGACACGCTTCCGCCGCTTCGTCTAAATCAGCGGGCAATTCGGGATAATCATTCGCAGCCATAAAATAATCCACTATTTCCTGGCTTAAAACCTGGTAAGAAGCACCCTGGGTATGGACGGCGTTGCCAACACATTGGGGTACGAAATGGCCACAGTTTTCGTTGGTATAACGCTCGGCATCTTCATTGACCCACAAAACAGGACCGCCGCGATGAATGGTCTGGGACATAGTAGCGAAGAAATCAATACCGAAGGAATACGCTTCGCGGAGGAAGCAGCGCTCACGTGACACGTCATTCGCACCAGCGGCAATAGCCATCCGCAGGCCGTCTCCGTCATGCCCTTCGATTCCGTTGTTGTGGGAATAGGTCAAATCCCATCCCCTTTCCAGCATGATCTCCTCGTTCTGGGCATAACCGCCAGAGCACAAGATAACGGCCTTGGCATTAACTTGTAGGATCGACCCGTCAGCTTTCTCGGCATACAAACCTTTGACCTGACCATTTTCAACAATAAGGTCAAGAGCGCTAGTCTCGGTCATGACGGTGGCTCCCATAGATTCGGCGCTGGCGACCATGGGGTCAATGTAGCTGCTCCCCTTGCCATCCTCAAACCAATGGAAGCAGTCGAACTTGCCCAACCCATGATAGTCATCGACAACGCCGGAGAACTTCACGCCATGAGACGCCATCCAGTCGATATCGTCGCCGGATGCGCCCACCATGTCCTTCCACAATAAAGCGTTAATGCGATAGTTGAAGAATTCCTGTTCAGCAGCAATGATTTGACGGAACGTAACATCATCACCCACCCCCAAATCTTTCTGCATCTGGGAATTAAGGGCGAACATCCCCTCAGTCAGCTGGCCATTGCCTCCGCATTTGGTGTTTTTCTCCAATAGCAGCGTGGTCGCGCCCAGTTCTGCCGCCTGAACAGTGGCGGCAACGCCCGACGATCCGGCGCCAACTACAACGATATCCACATCCATGCTCTCAGCGGGCTCGTAAGCCGCCGCAGAGACCCCGGCTGCAGAAGAATCTGCATTGCCTTCGGAAGAATCGGCACTGCAGCCTGCAAGCATGCCCGCCGTTGCGACAACGGCGGCAGTAGCACCCGCACCCTGCAAAAAACTACGACGAGATAGATTGGTTGTTTTCATTGTTCCCTCCTTGAAATGCGTCTCGCAGACGCTCCTCCTCTCATCGAAACCAGCCATTTGCCAGTCCCGATTTCACGCTCTACTATATGGAGAACCGCCTCTCCGTTCGTCGCCTACGGCGGTTGATTTTGAGTTGCTTGAGCGTACATGCGCATAGGCTGTTTCAGGGGATAGGAATCATAATGCCTGATAACATAAAGAAAAATCCTGCATCCGACAACACTCTTCCCCGCTCTTCCAGCAAGACCAAAACACTAGAGAAGCCTTATTCGACCGAATGGATGCTTTTGCATTGTCTTGGCTTCGGCACCTGCTGGGGCTGGGTTCATGTGGCTTTTTTCTCCACGGTTCTTGGCGGTGCAATACCCGAATCCCTCAGTCTCTCAATCTGGGTTCTAAACGTATTGTCAAACGGTATAGCCATGGTGGCGCTTGGGCTGCTGTCCGCATTCCGCTCATCGCATAGTCTCCGCGGCCTCGATCCTTTGTTTTCAATTTTTACGATTTTGGGCACCATGGGACTCTCGTTTGGACAGCCCTCATCCGAAATATGGGCATACACCGCCGCTGTCTTGTCCGGATTCGGCACCGCAGGCTTGCTTCTCCTTTGGGCCGAGGCGTACCGCGATATCCCACCAACCTTCGCCAAACAAAGAACCATCCCGGCCTCCGTAGCTACGGGTGTTTTGTACTACCTGCTTATCTGTATGCTCCCCCAATTATTCGGCATCATTGTCACTATGCTCTTGCCGGTAATTTCCGTTGTTTTTCTACGCCTAACCCACCGCATGAATTGTGGATGTAACACTGCCGAAAACAACGCTGATAAACTCGGTACGAATATCCATTGCCACAAAGGAAATGACCGCGCAAAACATCCCGTCAGTATCATCCGAGGGTCGCTTTCAATACGTTTTGCGGTTTTTATTGCAATCTACTGCTTAGCTCCAGGCTTTATGCGCAGCTACACATCCGCCCTTCCCTTCGCTACCACCGTCGGAGTCGGAGAGGCAATGTTTTCAGGTGTTGCCGTCCTGCTTATGACACTTGCGGTAGCCAGCATCGTGCTATTTGGTGAAACGAAAATAGATTTGGCTTACAAGTTCGTGGTGCCACTCATGGCAGCAGGCCTGCTCTTGCTACCGTTCCTTTCCGCAGGACAAGAGACCCTAGCTGCAGTAGTTATCATGTCGGGATATATCCTATTGGAAATCTACGTATGGGCAAACCTGGCAGATTCGGCAGCCAACACCGGCGCGCCGACTGCACTTGTGTTTGGCCTGGGAAAATCCTGCATGAACGCTGGGCTTCTAGCAGGAACATTCCTCGGCCTGAACTTCGGTTCTAGCTCATCCATGCTACTCGTCGGAGCACTCGTTTTTATCGTATACCTGTTTATCGTTCTGGAAAACGTGCTGTCCCCAGGCATTGGCATCACACTATCCCTAAATCAGCAAAGCGAACCCAAACAAAGTGACCACACCCCCGAATCAAGAAAAGTCACCATTGAAGAGGCCGCTAAGCTCAACCTTTCCGAAATGTTTAACGCCGTGCTCAACGAGCGGTGTTCCACCGTCGCCGCTCGCTACGGACTATCCAACCGCGAAACCGAGGTCTTGGAGCAACTTGCTCGCGGTCGCAGCCTACAAGCAATCGCGGACGATCTGCACGTTGCCTACAGCACCATCAAAACCCATACGGATCACATTTATGCAAAAACCGACGTCCATTCTCGTCAGGACCTCATATCCTTACTCGAAGATTCTATGGAATAGCAGCCCTCTTTAACCTGTTCCCGTCTGCACAAATGCCGCATGCCTCTTTCACCGATGCCCTTAAATCGACCGGCCTCCCCCATAGGATTCGTTGTCCAAGGCGATCTGGTTTGCTGAAAACCACTTTTTTATTGCGGAGACAGCTCGCCCAGGTCAGGCGAATTATTTTGCCCGATCAGACAAGCAAGCCTCCTCCGTTACGAACACCATTAAATCCCATTGGGCAAAACCACGGATTTCGTCAATGCATGACGTCCCCAAAAGGCGCTACTTCTCACCCGAACGCGCACTCCCGTGCTTTTCGAAAGAACCTCAACCAGCTGCTTGAACCGATACGGTTGCGCAAGATCTTCGTATCTCACATTGAAAATTGTCACGCCTTCGCCTCCGATTTCATTTCTTCTTCTGTCGTCGCGCTCCACCTCGGATATTCCGTGGTAATTCCTTCCGAGATATTCAATGCCAACACCGAAATGGGGCCAAGCAAGATCAATAAGACGCTGTCCTCTCGAAGTTTTCACTCGATAGTTCAACAGACCGCGAGGAAATCCCATGCCTCCATGGGAGCGCGGCCCGCATAAAAGCATGAATAAGGACGACTCCATCGGAGAATAAGAACCCTCTTGGATGATTTCCAACGCTCTCCGTGCTGAGGCGACGCCATCGAGTCGACCGCAGTTCGCAATGTACTTTTCAATCTTCTCCTTGTTCGTCAGCGACTGATGCATGTTTGCGAAGCCTTTTCGCATTTTCTCTTGAACAGACCCGCATTGTCGTCCTTCGTTGCTTAAAAGATACGTCCCGCAGAGTTCAAATCCGACAAGCGCCAAAGCCACCTCACCTTTTAGTAGATTTTCCCTGGGAGTCTTTTCGATGCTTGAAGCAAGCTCCAGAAAAAGAAGCTCGGGGCATACAACGGATATCTTCTCGGAAACCTTGATGACCGATCGAGGCGGCAAGTTGCTATGCGTTTTGCATATAAACCTTTCATTAGGCTTTCTCCTCGCATCCCTATCAACCAAAACATGGATAGGCCTCTTGAGAACGCCCATTTCTGAAAGTCTTTCCTCGCCCCGATTCATGCCAGCAATCGAAATCCTGTCGAGCTTCGAGGTTCGAGCATGCGCAAGTAAATCGCATGCCCTATGCCCGTATGCGCGATAGAATTCCAATGCCGATATGCCACAGATGCAGATTCCCATAAGGCGATAGTAGCCAGGCATCGTTGCCGAATTCTTGCCTCCGTGCATCAAACATCCTTATCGCCATCTCGGCAGAATCGCGACCAAACCCTCTCTCGCGTCAATCGACCAGCACCTCCTATCGCCAGCACCGCAACGAACCCAGTCGGTCAAAATCAATGCCTTTGGAGAATCCTCAGCGTCCTGAACTCACTCCATGGTCAAAGAGAGCACATTGGGAGAAAACATGAAACCATTTGCCGGCCAATATAGACCGCTTACGGAAACAACACCATTCTTCGCTTCCAACACTAACCAAGCAAAACAAAAAACACCTGGTAATAGCGCTGATAAATAAGCAGCGCAGAGACAATCGTTCTCCGAATGCCACCAGTTTGACCACGAGACGCCGCGAGCGCATTCTTTTGTCCCCAAATCCATCCTTCTTGACCAACCTCCAAGCCAAGAACAAGCAGCAGGAGAAAGAGCAGAAGCAGCAGAAGGACACAGCGGGGAGGCAACAGGGGGCAGAAGGTGGCAGCGGGAGCAGCAAGGGGGAAAGCAGGAGCAGCGGGGGCAGAAGGGGGCAGCAGCAGAGGAAGAGCAAGGGCAACAGGGGGCGCAGGCAAAAGAAGGCACGAGGTTGCCTGCGCATATCGCGACAGATGGCGCAAGTCGAAACCTTGCGCCATCCTGATCCCTACATGACCTTCGTGCTTTCAACCTTCTCTACGAACTTCGAGACGATCTTGATGAACGGATTGCGCAGCACCAAGCCAAGAATGATGAACGGCACGGTGAAAAGCAGCAGTACGCCCAGATGCATCCAGAAATCGCCGTTGTACACACCGAACATCGCAGCGCGCATCGCATCGACCGCATGCGTGATGGGCAGATACGGGCTCAGATTCTGCACGAACGCGGGCAAAAGCTGCAAAGGATAGCTTCCGCCGCCGCCAGAAACTTGAATGACCAGCAAAAACACGCTCAGCGCCTTGCCGAAATTGGCGAAGGACACCACCAAGGTGTAAATGATGAAGGCGAACACCAACCCGGACACCCAGAAACACAGCATATAGAGGAACGGGTTGTTCGCCTGGACGTCCAGGAAGAACAAATTGCCCAATCCCATCAGCGTGCTCTGGAGAAGCGAAAGCAGCGCCACTACGCCGAAGCGCCCGATGAACAGCTGCTGCGGCGTCGGGTTATCAAGCTCGCGCATCGTACGCTGTGATGGGTTGACTTTCAGCGTCACCATCATGAGCAAGGCGCCGATCCATAAGGCCAAGGTGGTATACAGAGGCGACATGGCAGACCCGAAATTATCCACCGGGTAGACGGCATGGCGGTCAAGCTCCACCGGAGCGGAAAGCGCCGAGGCAAGCACGCTCGGGTCGGACCCGATGACATCGCGCAAAGCCTGAGGATCGCCCGAGGAAAGCGCCGCATTGATATCCTGGCCTATCTGGGTCAGTTTCTCAGAAGAAGCCGAGAGGTCTCCCGCTGCATTCTCAAGCTTTTGCTTCGTCGCCCCAAGTTTTTGAGACACCGAATCGGCCGCGCCCGACAGGTCGGATTCGGCGGAATCAAGCAACCCCGCAACCGACGAGAGCGAAGCGCCCGCATCGGCAATCGTGGTTCCCAGCTCGGTCAACTTCGGCTTCAGGCTGGAATCGTAATCAGACTTCACGCCGCCGAGGCTTTCCTTCGCCTGCGCGGCGAGGGATTTAATCTCTTCCCGCTTTGCCTGCGTGTCCGCGCTTCCCGTCTCTACCGAATCCGCGGCGGAATACAGAGAGTCCCTGAGCTGCTCTTGCAGCGCAATCGAAGCGTTCAAACGTGTAATGAGCGTATCAACGAGCGAATGGTTCTCCCCGGGAAGGTTTCCCTTCAGCTGCTCGAGCTGGGACACAAGAGCCTTGTAATCCTGCACTTGCGCGTCAACGTTGCCACCCGCCGTTCGAAGCTGCGCGGCCGAATCGCCCGAAAGCGCCGCTGCGGAATCGAACGCCGCATCGACCGAATCAGACACGGCTCCATAGCTTGTCGCGCTCTGATCAAGCGCCGTCGAAAGCGCCGAAACGGAATCGTCCATGGCAGACGTCACCGTACCGGCCGCCTGCTTTGCGCTGTCGACGGAAGCCGACACCTCATCCGCAGAAGCGCCCACCTGCGTCAGCAAAGACGAAGAATTGCCAATGAGCGACTGAGCCGACCCAAGGACCGAGGAATACGTGGTCAGAAGCGAAGAGCCCTTGGCCATTCGTTCGCCCGCCTCTGAAACATGGGCACTCAGCTTGGCGATGGTTCCATCGAGGTCGGCCGTGTCAGCGTATTCCAGAAGGCTGGAGGAAATGCCCAGGGCCGCTTCTGAAAGCGTTTTCGCAAAAAGCTGGTTCACTTGCGCCGATACTTGGTCGGCCCCCTGGTCGGTGACCTTCGGAGCAATAGCGTTCTTCTTCTCGTTGGAGTAATAGGTGATTTTGGCATGCTCGACGTCATCCGAATAAAACGTCATCATGTCCTGGCTGAAGCTTTTCGGAATGACCACGGCCGCGTAATAGCGCCCAGATCTGGCGCCGTCGATTGCGTCGTCTTCGTCGGTGATCACCCACCGAAGCTGGTCGTTCGCCCGCAGCGCCGACACCACCTGGTCGCCGATGTTCACCTCGATCGGAACAAGGTCGCTTTTATACCCTTCGTCCACGTTGGCGACGGCCACCTTCAAATTCCCCGTGTTATCGAAAACACTCCAGCACGCAATCATGTTGTACCAGGAAAACAGAGACGGAATCAGCACCAGGCCGAGCACGATGATGACCGTAACCACATTGCGGCCGATACGCTTCACATCGCCCGTGAAAAGACGCCATACATTCCTCATCGCCTGCCTCCTTTCTCCGATACGTGCGAAGCCCATCCGGCCTCCTGTGCGTGGGCCGCCTCAGCGCGACACGTCTCCCCGACGCTATTGCGCTGGGAATACAGCGTGCGAACTTCTTCATCACTCATGGATTCAAGCGAAGCCTGGCGTCTGATATTGTCCCTGATGAACTCGACGACAATCAGGGCGGCAATTATCACGACAAGCCAAATGAGCCACCCCGTCAGCATGACAACCTTTTCCGTCTCCGTCAGGGCGAAGATGACGGTCACCACCACGGGTACCAAGACGCCGACGACAATAGCTCCCATTTTGAACTTCGGATACATACGCATGAATCGCGCCGCTCGAGCCGCTATCAAAGAACGATATTCCGCCCTATCGGCAAGCACGCGAAGAAGTTCCGCCATCTTGAAGCGACGCTCAGGCAACTGCACGGGCTCGCCGTTGACAATGTCGCTCTCTTCGATCTGGCGCGCGAACAGATGGTTGAGGTTAGTAAGGTACGGACGCGCCAGCGCGCCGATTGCCAAAAACACCACGAGGAACAGCAGCAGGATTCCTGCATCGTGCATCCAGGCGCCATCGTAGAATCCGCTGATCGTCTCGCGCATGGCGCCAATGCCGTACGTGAACGGGAAGAGCGGATAGACCGCCTGGAAGAAACTCGGGGTCATCTCGATCGGATACAGGCCCGTCGCCCCGGGTATCTGCACGAACACGAGGATGACGCACAGGGCTTTGCCCACATGCTGAAGCGTAGTAGACAGCGTGTATTGAATACTCAAGTACGCGAGCGAGCAAAGAATGGCCGTCAAGAAGAACGCCGGAGCATTTGTCGTCTGCACCCCTATGAACAAGCATCCCGCGCAGCACACGATCGCCTGCAAAGACACCATGATGGCAAGGAGAAGCCAGCGGCCAAAGAACCGTTGCGTGATGCTGAGGTTTCTAACGGACTCGTCGTCTACCTCGATGCGCATAATAACCATCAGCATGAACACGCCGATCCACAACGTGAGGTTGATGAACAAAGGCGCCATGGCTGAACCGTAGGCGTTCAACGGATAGAGCTCTTCGGTCTCAACCTGCGTGGGAGAAAGCATGAAGTCGGCTATTTTCTCGGAGTCTATGCCGTCCTCGCCCACAAGATCGCCGAGCGCATCGGAGGTTCCGAGCGCGGCAAGGTCGGTCTTCATGGTATCGAGGTCGCCTTGAAGGTCTGAGAGCAGTTCGTCGGTCTGGCGCAACGCATCGGCCGAAAGCCCGAGCGTCGTCTTCAAATCGTCGAGCACCGCGCTCGTCTGGTCGATGAGCAGAACCTGATTGGACACCGTCGTGCTCAAGCCGCTCGCGGCCGTCCCCATATCGCCCAGCCCGGAGCTTATAGCGGGAATCGTGGTCGTCGAAAGCGTAGAGCGATATCCGTCAACGGCTCCAAGCGTCTGCTGGACGGCCGTATCCACCGACCCGGAAGCGTTGGAGACCGACGTGGCCAGAGCCGACGTGTCGGAAGAGAGCGTGGCAAGACCGTTCAGGGTCTGCTGCGACTGCGCATTCTTCGTCTCGAGGTCGGATATGACGTTGCCGATGGCCTGCTTGCCCTCCCCGTCGGGAAGGCTCTGCTGAAGCGTTCGCAGCACCCCTATGATCTGAGCGTTTTCTTGCACGACCGCCTGGCCGCGCTCAAGAGCGGCGTCAACGCTACCCGCGGCCGCCACGATGCCGTTCGCGGTCTGCCCTATTGCCGAGTTCGTCTGCGACGATGTTTGGGAAAGAAGCGTCGATCCGTGGTCGAGTACCGTACCCATGCTCGTCGAGAACGTGACGAGCCCGGTGTTCACCTCTCCCGTAATGACCGACGCCTGGCCAAGACCGCTCGAAAGAAGCACCGCGGCGTTTTTCGCGTCGGAAAGCGACTGCTTCGCAAGGTCGACTTTCCCGATGGCCTCGTCCGCCGACGTGGCCAAATTCGAAAGAGCCTCGCGCGCATCGGCCACACCGGCGCTGCCCTGCTCAAGCTTGGAAACCGCGCTGCCCTTCGCCGTCTCGAGGTCACCCTTCGATTCTGTCAGCTTCTCGTCGATCGTCGAAGCGACCGTGGCGCTTACCGTGGACACGAAGGCGTCGTTGACCGTTGTATCCAGCGTCGTCGCTCCCGTATCGGTTATCTTGGGCGCAACGGGACCGAGCTTCTCGTTGACGTAGTACTCAATCTGGGGACGCTGGAAATCGCCCGAAAGAATGGTTGTCATATCGGTACTGAAATCTTCGGGAATGACAATGGCGGCATAGGCCTCTCCCGATTCGACCTCCCGCATGGCTTCTTCGCGGTCGACGAAGAACCATCCCAGCTGGTCGTTGCTCTCCAGCTCACCTACGATCTGCGCGCCAAGATCGAGGTGCCCGAGCGTTTCGTCTTCAACGCTTCTGTCCTCGTTTACTACGCATACACGCATATTGCCCGTATTCTCGTACGGGTTCCAAAACCCTATAACGTTGAACCAGGTGTAGATCGAAGGAAGAACAATAAGGAATACCACGACAAGCCACGCCGGCGGCACCTTCGCGATGCGTTTTACATCGCGCCAGAACACGCGCAAAACGTTACCCACTCGCATCTCCTTTGCAAAGATAATCAACATTTGTACAGCAAAACGATTCTATATCATTTGAAAAAGAGAGAAGCCCGCAAAGGAACTGTTACACAATCGTCATTCCCGTTTCGAATCCATGCGGCATGGAATGTCTCATGTCGGATTTTAGGCTGGCGATGATCCGGCACCGATCCGATATCACGCCGTCGAAGCGCCCGACGTCGTCTTGAACGCCAACTCAACCTCGAGCACGTCGTCTTCGATCCGTGCCGACGCCGAGCCTCCCATACGCGAGCACAGCTGCGCGACAATCGCCAGGCCGAGACCCGACCCACCGCCGCCGCGCGCCGTATCCGCCCGGTAAAACCGGTCGAAAAGCCGCTCCGGGTCAATCGGAGAAGAATCGGACACGTTGTTTTTCACGACGAAAACGCCGTTTCGCTGCACGATGCACGGCGCATCCGCTCCATAGCGAACGGCATTCGTCAGCACGTTGGAAAACACGCGCGCCAACGCCTCGGCGTTGGCCTCGATAAGCACCTCTTCGTCTTCGATACGCAATTCGGGCGCCCACCCCCGCTCGAGAAACTGCGGATACATACCCGCTAAAACGTCGGCCAGAACGTCGCACGCCCGCACGTTCGAAAGAGCCAGGGGCGCGCTTTCGTCAAGCGCCTTCGAGTAATCGAAGAGCGTATCGGTGAGCTTTCTCATGGCCGCCAGGCGCGATGCGGCCTCGGACAGGCAGCGGCGACGCTCCGCTTCGCTTTCCGCGCGGTCGTGCAGCTGCAAATACCCCTGAGCTCCCGCAAGAGGCGTGCGGATATCGTGGGAAAGCGAGGCGAGGTCCTGACGAAATGCCGCACGGTGGGCCTCCTGGGCAATGTGCGCGTCGCGCTGTGCATCCAGCTCTTCGTTTATCGCCCGCGCAACGCCGGCAATACCCCGCGTAGAAAAATCCACTGAAACACGCTCGTTGCTGCCGCGCTCGCGTTTCTCCAAGAAGTTCGCCATAGAGCGCAGCTCGCGCTCGTAGCTTACGGCAACGAAGGCAAGCACGAACGACGCCAACACGGCGGCAAGCGCAACACCCCAAGCAACCACGAAAGCCCCTTCCTTCTAGCAGCATCATTGATAAGACCCGACCAAGACCGCTTCACGGAAAACGGCGCGAACGGCTCTTCTCCCACCGTTCGCGCCCTATAAGTCCATGCCGTGCTTCTATCAGGCAAAACTTCGTTTTTTCGCCACCGCGACGCAAAGCGCCGTCGCAACCGCAATGGTAGCGATTGACTGCACGTAGGAAAACGGATCGCATATGGCGCCCGAACCCAGCATGCTCAAATCCGCCGCAAGATACCCGTCAAGGCAGTCGCGAAGCGCCGGCGCAAGGCCGGGTATGTTAGCAAGCAGCAGCCGCAGAATATTTTCAACACCGCCGGCACCGAGCGATATCGCGATCACCATGCCGGCTACTTCGCTTTTGGTAAGAAGAACCGCCATAACGGTCAGGACGGAGTAGGCGGACACGCACAATGTCACCTGGATGAACCACTGCAGAAAATCAGCCAGCAAGGGCAGAGCGGGCGCGCATCCCGCCAGGCGGGTCCCGAGCTCTGTCACCGCGACACCCATCAACGTGGCGACAGACGCGCTCAATACGCACCACGCCACAAGCGACAGCGCCAGCGTTGCACGGCCCCCTTTCGCCTGGATAAGGTTTTTCACGTATCCGCGTTTGAAAAGATCCGACGTAATCGCAGCCACAAAGATCGCATGGGCCATGGCCAAAAACGACCCCGCCACAAAAGACGAACCCCATACCATAAGCGAAGGCACGCCGTCGTAAACCCCCACGACAACGCCCAATTCAGCAAACCAAGGCACATTGAAATGCATCCAAATGGCGATGGCTTCGACGGAGCAGCACAACACGAAAACGAGCACGAACGCGAGCATCATGCGGGAGCCGCGAAGATAGTACGCCATGGCTTTCATCATGCTAAGCACGGCGACCACCTCCTCTCGCAGCGCGCTTGCGCCTGAGCAAGGCCCCGTTCGCCTTCTGCGATTCGGCGCTGCCCTCTTCGCCCATGAGCCCGATGAAAAGCTCTTCGATATCGCGATGGGAAACAGAGAGCTCGCTTATCACAACGCCCGCGCCCGCAAGCGCTCTTCCCGTTTCCTCCGACGTGATGTTCTGCGCGCGAATGGCGTCGTCTTCAAGCATAACGAAACGCCCTTCGGGAAATGCATCCTGCAGCACGGAAAGCGCGAACTGCGGCGCTGCACAACGAATCAGAACATGGTCGGCACACGCCTGCTCCACCTCTTCGGCGGAAAGCTCTTTCACCAGGCGGCCTTCGCGCACCACGCCATAGCGCGTCACCATGCGTTCAAGCTGGTCGAGCACGTGCGAGCTCACGAAAACCGTCACGCCCCTGTCGCGCACAAGCGACACGATCAGATCGCGCACCGAACGCACGCCTTGCGGATCAAGCCCGTTGAAAGGCTCGTCGAGCAAAAGCAAATCGGGAGAACCCACCAAAGCGAGCGCCAAGCCCAGCCTCTGCTTCATGCCGAGCGAATACGACTTCACACGCTTATGGGCTGCATCGGCAAGACCCACCTCCTGAAGCGTTTCCGCCGCTACGCGCTCCGCATCCACCACGCCGAGAGACATCGCGCGACAGGCGACGTTTTCCAGCCCGGTAAGAGAACGCAACACGCCTGGCTCCTCGATAAGCGCCCCCATGCGTCTGCTTGTACAGCCCGGCTTCTGATGCTCTCCGAGCAAGGCGATCTCGCCCGACGTAGGCAGTACAAGGCCGGCAAGCATCTTCATGACCGTAGACTTCCCGGCGCCGTTGCGGCCCACGAATCCGTATATCTCCCCGCGCTTCACCGTCAGGTCAAGCGCATCGACTGCATGTTTTTCGCCGAAGGCCTTCGTCAGGCCGACGGTCTCGATCGCGTTCATGCGAGTCTCCTTTCCTCGACATTTCGACGCTTTCGAGAATACCGAGCGAGTTTTGAGAAACCTTCCGCCAAAGATCAAGAAAGATATAAGAAAAGACCGAAGCGATTAATCGTCCTCGGAAAGCTTGAACCCTATGCCCCAGACAGTCTCTATATAGCCCTCCGTACCCGTCCCCTTCAACTTGGCGCGGATGTTGGAAATGTGCGTGTTGATGGTCTTTTCGTCCGAGAGCGCTTCTTCGTTGCGCGCTATCTCGAACAGCTCGCGCTTCGTGTAGACCTTCTTCGGGTGGCGAACGAGCGCGCACACGATGTCGAACTCAGTGCGCGTCAGGCGCACGGGAGCGCCCGCCGCGGTAAACTCGCGCGACTCCTCGTCTACGACCCACTTCCTAAACGACATCGAGCGATCGGTTGAGGTCGGCTGCCGAAACGCCGCAGAACGACGCAGCAACGCCTCGATGCGCGCCAGCAATTCGTCCAAATCGAAAGGCTTGACCACATAGTCGTCCGCCCCCATACGCAAAAGGGCTACACGGTCGGATGCCTCCCCTTTCGCCGAGGCGACGAGGATAGGAACGCCGCAGCGCTCGCGAATGCGGGCGATCAACTCTTCCCCCGATAGTCCCGGAAGCATCAAATCGCACAAGACGATGTCGAACGAACTCCCGCTTTCGAGTAGCATACGTGCTTCGGTGCCCGAATACGCGCATGTGCACACGTAGCCGTCCTGGGCAAGCGCCGAGGAAATCACATCGCTGATAGAAAGGTCGTCTTCAACGACAAGAACGCGCGCGCCCGCGAACGGGCCGCGCGCCGCCTTTGCCGGTTTGTCGTTTTCTTTCCTACCGTTATTCATAGACGCACGCCCTTCCGACGCAAGACGGCCGAGTGGCCTTCATGCCCATTAATCCAGAATGTACTCGGTAAACCCGACGCGATAGTTGGAGAATACGACCTCGCCCGCATCCTGCGTGGCATCGAGGTCGACATCGGCGGCAATGCTGAAATCGCTATCGCCATCCGCATCATGGAAGATCTGGCGTACATGCCAGACGTGGTTCGCACGCTCGTCGGCTTCGTCGATGACGAGGTACGCGCTCGAGCGCGCATCGGCGTCCAGGAGAATCTCTTCATGCGCCTCATAAAACGCATCGAGCGCTTCTTGCCACTTTCGTACGCCGAAGCCCCACTCCATATCCACATCCGCCAGCTCTTCTACCTTGTCCGCAGCGGCAAGGCGCACACGGCGGAACAGCGCGTTGCGCACGAGCACCGTGAGGCCGCGACGGTCGCGCACCACGGCATCCGCTTCGGTCGGCGGCGCAGCATCTTCCACCGCACCTGCAGCCTCCCATTCGTCGACCAAGCTGGAGTCGACCGAACGAACCACCAGGCCAAGCCATGAAATAATGTCTTTCAGCCGATCGTCGCGCTTGTCGAAAGGAACGGTGCGGTCGAGCACACGATACGCATCGGATAGATAGCGCAGGAACGTGCCTTCGCTGCGTGCGATGCCGTAACGAGCCACATACTCCTTGAAGTCTGAAGCCGTCTCCAGCATGTCGCGCAGCACGGATTTCGGCGCAAGCTGATAGTCGCGCGCCCACGGCACCGCCTCGCAGTACTGGACGAATGCCGCATCGAGCATCTCTTCCAGCGGCTTGGGATACGTAACGTCGCCGATGCGGTCGAGACGCTCTTCGTAGTCCACACCGTCGGCCTTCATCTCCGCCATGGCCTTCTCGCGTGCTTTGCGCTCTTGCGCACGCAGCACCTGACGCGGGTCTTCCAACGTGGCTTCCACCATGGAAATCAAGTCCATAGTATATGTTTCGCTCTCGGGATCAAGCAGCTCGAGCGCCGCAAGCAAAAACGGGGAAAGCGGCTGGTCGAGCGCGAAATCGTCCGGCAGATCCATCGTGGCGCGATATTCCACGGAGCCGTCTTCGCACTCGACTTTCTCCACCACGTCGGCATCGATAAGCGTCATGAACACTTCATCGGCCCGTTCGTACAGCTTCACCTTTTCCTCAGGCGTCTGCGCCGAATCGTCGATGAGCTTGCGCACGCGCGCCCAGGCGTCTCCCCCTTGCGAAACCACGGCGAGCACCATGGAATGCGTGATGCGCATGCGCGGCTTCAACGTCTCGGGCGCCGCGTCGATAAGCTTGGCAAACGTGTCTTCATTCCAATTCACAAAACCCTCAGGCGGCTTTTTCTTCTTGATTTTGCGCTCTTTCTTCGGATCGCCGCCAGCTTTTTGCAGGGCCTTGGCGTTTTCGATCTCGTGCTCAGGCGCTTCGGCTATGACCATGCCTTCGGTATCGAACCCCGAGCGGCCGGCACGACCGGCTATCTGATGAAACTCGCGGGCGCGCAAACGGCGCATCTTGAAGCCGTCGAATTTCGTAAGAGCCGTCAGAATGACCGTATGGATGGGCACGTTGATACCCACACCCAGTGTATCGGTACCGCAGATGACCGGAAGCAGCCCCTGCTGCGCAAGCTTCTCCATCAGAAGGCGATAACGCGGCAGCATGCCCGCATGATGCACGCCCACGCCGCACCCCAAAAGACGCTGAAGCGTCTTGCCAAACGCCGTGGTGAAGCGCGTTCCCTTGATGGCATTCTTGATGGCCTCGCGCTGCTCTTTCGTTGCAACGCCGTAGCTCGCCAAGGACTGCGCGGTATCGAGCGCGGCGTCTTGCGAAAAATGCACGATGTAAAGCGGCGTTTCGGCAGCGCGTATAGCAAGCTCAACCGTACCTTCGATCGGCGTTTTCACGTATTCGTAAGAAAGCGGCACCGGGCGCGGAGCATCAGCGATGATATCGACATCCGCATCCGTATGGGCCTTGAGGGATTCGGCAATAACGGAGACGTCGCCAAGCGTCGCACTCATCAGCAAGAACTGCGTATGCGGAAGCGTCAGCAAAGGAACCTGCCACGCCCAGCCGCGCTGAGGGTCTCCGTAGAAGTGAAACTCGTCCATAGCCACGCAGCCGATATCGGCGCGTTCCCCCTCGCGCAACGCCTGGTTCGCGAGAATCTCGGCCGTGCAGCATACGACCGGAGCGTACGGATTGATGGACACATCGCCCGTAATCATGCCGACGTTTTCCCTGCCCAGCACATCAACAAGATAGAAGAACTTCTCGCTGACAAGAGCCTTGATAGGCGCGGTGTAATACGACACCTTGCCGGTGCACAGCGCCATGAAATGCAGACCTAGCGCCACCAGCGATTTACCCGATCCGGTGGGCGTCCCCAAAATGACATGATCGCCCACCATGAGGCTCATCAGAGCTTCTTCCTGATGAGGCCACGGCTCTATGCCGCGGTCGGCAACCCAGCCAAGAAACAGCTCGAACGCTTCATCCGCCGTAGGAAGAGGCTCCTCCGACGCTACGCACTCTTCGGATTCGCAATCCGATGCATCGAAGCCCTCGTCGGATTCATCAGAACCCCAGCTCCAATAGCGGTCATACACCGCATCCGGAACAAGTGCGCCAAGCGACCCGAAACGCATCGCGTCGTTTTCCGCCGCCTCGTTTTCCCCGAGCGCCCCGTCAGCGTCCTTCGAGCGCTCGAAGCCGATTCGCCCATCTGCAGCAACTTGATCCATGCAGGCTCTCCCATCTATCATTCGTCAATGTCTTTGGATTCGCCTTCAATATATCCCAATCGTTTCGAAATACGTCCCCGATGTCAAAAGAGGACTCGGTTCTCAAGCTTGGGAGGCGCGAACCCAAGCCCGCCCGAAATGGTAAGCGCAATTCTCGTGCGGAATCGCATTCACCGCTTTATAATGCAACACTTTCTGTCATTGTACCAACGAAGAGATCAAGCTTAATCCGCCGGCATGACGCCGGCGTAGCAATTCGCATCGCCCGCTAAGGAGAAACCGTGTTCACCGACCCTTCGCAACCCCGCCTTTCAACGAATAACCCCGACGAAGACCCGCAGAAGCAAACCGAACTCGATCGGGAAGAAGACCCCGTCTTCGCGCAGGAGCAGGAGCATCTGAGCCGAACCTACGAAACACTCGTTAAAATGGCCGCCTCCTTCGCAGCGAAAATCAAAAAGCTCGATGCCGAAGTGGCCGCCGACAAGGAAATGCTCGCAGACGAGCTCACGGGCAACTTCGCCAGCATGGGCGAGGCCTTCGAGACTTACGCGGAATACGCCACCGCCAACAAAAACATCGACCTGTACAACGCCACACAGGAGCTCAACCTCCAGAACCTCGAGAAAACACGCCTGCTGCTCGAGCAGCCGTACTTCGCAAAAGTCTCTCTGCAGTACAAACCGGGAGACGCCCCGAAAGATCTCTACATAGGCAACGCCGGCATGTCTGACGAGAACTATAAGCGCCTAGTGGTGGACTGGCGTTCTCCCGTGGCTGAAACCTATTACAACCAGGAAAACGGTCCCACTTCCTATGTCGCAAACGGCCGCACCATCAAAGTCGACCTCAAGCTGCGTCGCCAGTTCGACATCGCAAAGGACACCCTGAACGCATACTTCGACACCACGGTAGCCATCCAGGACGCCATGCTTCTCGCGTCGCTCTCCCAGGAGCGCACATCCCAGATGAAGGCCATCACGGCCACCATTCAAAAAGAGCAGAACCAGGTCATCCGCCACGAAGACGTCCCCGTGCTGCTTGTCAACGGCATCGCCGGAAGCGGCAAAACATCGGTCCTTATGCAGCGCATCGCCTATCTGTTCTATCAGCAGCGTGAAAGCCTCAGACCCGAAGACGTCTTTCTGATCACACCGAACCCGGTTTTCAGCCGCTATATCGAAAACGTCCTTCCCGACCTAGGGGAAAGCAATCCCGAAACCATGACCTTCAACGAGTTCATGGCAACCATCATGCCCGCCGACCGAAGCCGCGGGCGAGCCGACATCTCCCTGGAATCGCTGCAGCGCATCGACGATGCCGTTGCCGGACTCGTCTTCGACCCCAACGATTTCAAAGACATCGTCTGCGAAGGAACCCAGCTGCTCTCTGCTGGGCAAATCCGCCAAGTGGCCGATAAGTTCAAGCGCATACCGGCAGGCCCCCATCTGGTCACGCTCATGCGCGAAGAGCTGCATAAGCGACTGTCCAGCAGGCTCAAGCAGATGGCGGCAACCGAGCGCGCGCAAAACGAGATGCTCCAGCTGTCCATCCAGGAGCAGGTGCGTATCTTCCACGAAACCATTGAGCCCCAAAACGAAAACGAGACGCGAGAGCTTGCGCTCACCTACCTCAACGACCGCTATGCGCGCGCCTTCGACATCGTCGAGCGCGACGAATGGCTTCGCATCGACCGTATAGGCATGCGCCTTCTCGGGAAAGAAGGGCTGCTTCCCGTGGAGTGGGCCTACCTTAAAATGGCATGTACGGGTCTGAGCAATCCGAACGCGAAGTACGTCATGGTCGACGAAGTGCAGGATTACACCACCGCTCAGCTCGTCGTTCTTCGACGTTATTTCCGCCGAGCGCATTTCTTGCTTTTGGGCGATGAGAATCAGGCGATCGGCAACCACACGTCGACGTTCGAAGAAATTCGCGCCGTGTTCGAGGCAAGCGGCGAAAGCGTGCAGGAATGCCGTCTCATGACAAGCTATCGCTCGTCCCCCCAGATCACCGATCTGTTCTCGGGTCTCATGCCCCACGACGACCGTATGCGCGTCTCCTCCATCCAGCGCGACGACATAGCTCCCGATCTGCTGGAGTGCCCCGACCGAGAAACGTATGAATCCGAGCTCGCACGCGTCGTCTCGCAGGCGCGCGAGGATATCGAGCGCGAAGGCCGCGGACTTGCAGCCGTCATCGCAAACGACCGAGCAGGGGCCCGCCGCATTGCCTCTTTGCTCGGAGACGAAGCGATCGCCCTCATCGACGACAACGCCACGCTGCCCGCAAGCGGAATCATGATTATGACGCTCGAATTCGCCAAAGGCCTCGAATTTGACCACGTCATCATCCCCGATGCCCGCGAGGAGGTGTTCGGAGACAACCGCATCGACCGCAATCGCCTGTACACCAGCATCTCCCGCGCCACGAACCGCATCACCTTGCTGGCGCCGGGATCTATCACTCCGCTTCTGAAGAAGTAAACCGCCGCCCGCCGCGCGATTCGCCCTCGCTCTTTCTTCTTTTTGTTTCCATTCTGAAAAAATGCTATGAGGAACCTTGGCCGAGTCGCGCGGCACCGCACGGAGCCTTATACTGGTTTTTTTAACCGTTACTCAATGACGAAAGGTGCACAATGGGCGGATTCTTCGGAGCTGCATCCCACGACGATGTGGTTCTTGATGTGTTCTTCGGCGTCGATTACCACTCCCATCTGGGAACACGCCGTGCAGGCATGATTTTCTTCGACACCGAAACCGGATTCCAGCGCGAAATCCATTCGATTGAAAACACGCCGTTTCGAACGAAATTCGAAGACGACCTGCAAAGCTTCCACGGATGCAGCGGCATCGGTTGCATCAGCGACACCGATCCGCAACCGCTTTTGGTACGCTCGCACCTCGGCACTTTCGGCATTACGACGGTAGGCATCATCAACAACGCGGAACAGCTCATCGAAGAATGCTTCTCCGCCGGCGGAAAGCAGTTCATGGCCATGAGTTCTGGCAAAGTGAACAACACCGAGCTCGTTGCCGCCCTCATCAACCAGAAGGATAGCTTCGTCGAAGGTATTAAGTTCGCCCAGGAGGTCATCGACGGATCGCTCACCCTGCTCATCATGACCGACGAAGGCGACATCATCGCAGCGCGCGATAAGGTCGGCCGTCTCCCCGTCTTGATCGGCAAGAATGAAAAGGGCCATTGCATTTCCTTCGAGTCCTTCCCGTATCATAAGCTCGATTACGATGACGAATACGAGCTCGGTCCCGGCGAAATCGTGCGCGTGAACGCCGATTCCTACGAGACCATCTCCCCCGCAGGCAACGACATGAAAATCTGCGCCTTCCTGTGGACCTACTACGGCTATCCCAATTCGAATTACGAAGGGCAGAATGTCGAAGTGGTCCGCTACCGCAACGGCGCCATCATGGCGCGTGACGAAGCCGAAGCAGGAACGCTTCCCGACGTCGACTACGTTGCTGGCGTGCCCGATTCGGGCGTGCCCCACGGCATTGGCTACGCAACCGAGAGCAAGACGCCTTTCGCGCGCCCCTTCATCAAGTACACTCCCACCTGGGCACGCTCCTTCATGCCTTCCAACCAGGAGGTACGCAACCGCGTTGCCAAGATGAAGCAGGTCCCCGTGCCCGAGCTAATAGCCGACAAGAAGCTTCTGCTCGTGGACGACTCCATCGTCCGCGGCACGCAGCTGCGCGAAACGGTCGATTTCCTCTACGGCGCCGGCGCCAAAGAAGTGCACATGCGCTCCGCCTGCCCGCCCATTATGTTCAGCTGCAAATATCTGAGCTTCTCGAGCAGCAAATCCGAAATGGATCTGATCTCCCGCCGTGTCATCCAAGAGCTCGAGGGTGACGAAGGCCAGAAGCATCTCGAGGAATACGCCGACTCCTCCACCAAACGCGGCAAGTGCATGCTGCGCACAATCTGCGAGAAACTCGGCTTCGACTCCCTGGGATACCAATCCCTCGACGGCATGCTCGAAGGCATCGGCATCGACCCATCCAAAATCTGCACCTACTGCTGGACTGGCAAAGAATAGCCACGTTTCCCGAACTTTTCAAAGCCCCGACGCCGTCGGGGCTTTTTCGTATGACAAGACTTACAAGCCGCTTTGCTGATCGGAACACGCGTATCCAGAGCCGCAACCAAAGACCACGAAGCTCGCAACAAGCGCGAGCCCCACTGTCAAACTCTTGCAAATTCCACGGAAGAGCAAAAGACGTCAGACCCCTCGAGGCGTCGCTTCACCTATGATGATGCGATGCCTTGAAACGCCCGCATGAGAGGAGCGCGCATGATCGAATATTTCTGCACCGACGAGCAAACACGTTCCCTCGTTAAGCTGGACAAAGAAAAGCCCGGTTGCTGGATTGCGCTTTTCGAACCGACCGACGAAGAACTTTCGGAGATAACGCGGCGTTTCGAGATCGAGGAGGACGACCTTTGCGCACCCCTCGATCTCGAAGAGGTCTCCCGCATCGAACGCAACGACATCTACACCATGTTCATCGTGGACACCCCCGTCCATGATAAGACGTCCGGAGAAAAGCGCTACACCACCATCCCTATCGGCATCTTCGAAACGGCGGACCACGTCATCTCCGTCTGTTCGGTGTATCGCGTCCCCCTCATCTCCATCCTCAAGTCACGTCAGCGCAACCTGCATCCCACGGACAACATCAAGGGCTTCACGAGCGATATCCTGCTTGCCTCGTCGGAAGCGTACTTTGCTTCTCTACGCGCCCTGAACCGACGCCGCATGAACCTTTCGCACTCTACCGAGAGAGCGACGCGCAAAGAGCTCGAGGAGCTCTACGCCCTCGACGCATCGTTCGTATACATCAAAACATCCCTCACCACGAACGACACCGTCTTCGAACGCTACCGCCGCTACGTGCTGACTCTGCACAACCCCGAAATCATCGACCTTTTCGACGACGTCATGATTGAGAACCGCCAGGCGCTCGAGACAACGAAAATCTATTCTGAGATTCTTGACTCAACGATCAATCATTTCGGGTTGATGATGGATTACGACCTGAACCACACCATGCAGCTGGTCGCGTCGTTGACGCTGGTGCTCTGTGTTCCTACGGTCATCGGCGGCGTGTTCGGCATGAATCTTGAAGGAATTCCTCTATCCGACTCTCCGTATGGATTCGCCATCGTCACGGGAATCACGGCCATTCTCCTCGTCGCCATCCTCGTGGTGCTCAAGCGCCTCAAATGGTTCTAGCGCGTCTCCAGCGTCGCACTTCGCAACAGCTCGAAGCAGCCAAAGTCCGCATGGCAGCTCGGTCGACAGCGCCCGATATTTCAATCGCTTTTTTGCCGATAGCGGCTGTTTTCGCACCGTTCGCTTTGTTGATAGCGGGTGAACGGCGCATTTTCTCGCCTACCGACCTGCACTTTCGCAAAAAATCCCCATTTGCCCTTGCACACTCCAACACTTTAGTACGATAATTCGCCCCATACCATTTCGATGAAACTTTCGGGATCGCACGTGAAACCGGAAGTGGAGAAACCTCTGGAGAACTCTTAAATGAGTGCCGACGGTGCAAGGCTATCGGGTGCAAGGCGCTGCCACGCCGCCCCGATTGCCGAATCTCTCAGGCAAAAGGACAGAGATGCGGTTTTCTGACTTCATTCAGCTGACTCGTTTCGTTCTCCCGAGGCTTCTCCGGCAAGCCTGAAGGAGGTCGTTACGTGGACGCATTGCTTACCGTAGTCCAAACCATCAACTCGTATCTTTCCAACTACGTTCTGATCATTCTCTTGATCGGTACGGGTCTGTTCTTCACCATTCGCACGCGCTTCGTGCAGGTTCGCTGCTTCGGCGAAGGCATGAGAAGGCTTTTCGGCACGTTCTCCCTCAAAGGCGGCAAGCAAAAAAGCGGCATGAGCTCGTTCCAGGCGTTGGCCACCGCCATTGCTGCGCAGGTCGGCACGGGTAATATCGTCGGCGCATGCGGCGCCATCCTCGTCGGCGGCCCGGGCGCAATCTTTTGGATGTGGCTCATTGCCTTCCTTGGAATGGCGACCAACTACGCAGAAGCCGTCCTTGCGCAGAAGACCCGTCGAGTCGATCCCGATGGCACAGTACACGGCGGCCCGGTCTACTACATCAAGACCGCATTCACAGGTAAATTTGGAACCTTCCTCGCAGGTTTCTTCGCTGTCGCCATCATCTTGGCGCTCGGCTTCATGGGCTGCATGGTCCAGTCGAACTCCATCGCATCCACCTGCAACACCGCTTTCGGCATTCCCACCTGGATCATGGGCCTTGCAATCGTCGTCGTAGGCGGCTTCATCTTCCTCGGCGGCATTTCGCGCATCGCATCCGTCACCGAGAAGCTTGTCCCCGTCATGGCTATCATTTACCTCGTCGGCGGTCTTGCCGTCATCATCGCAAACATCGGCCAGCTGCCTGCAGCGTTCGCGCTGATTTTCGAGTGCGCGTTCAACCCGCAGGCTTCCGTCGGCGGTGTGACCTTCGGCATTATCGCCGCGCTCTCCCAGGGCGCTAAGCGCGGCCTGTTCTCCAACGAAGCAGGCATGGGATCCACTCCGCATGCACATGCTATGGCCAATGTGAAAAACCCCCACGAGCAGGGCGTCGTCGCAATCATCGCCGTTTTCGTGGACACCTTCGTCGTCGTCACCATCACCGCTCTCGTCTCCATCATCACGCTCTATGTAGGCGACGGCGCTTTGGCCCAGGGCATGTACGAAGGAATCGACAAGACCAACATGGCTCAGATCGCCTTCGGAGAACTCTTCGGAGCAAGCGGCGGCGCAATGTTCGTGGCAATCTGCCTGCTATTCTTTGCCTTCTCCACCATCATCAGCTGGAACCTTTTTGCAAAGCTCAACGTGGAGTACCTGTTCGGCAAAAAAGCAGTCCCCGTCTTCATGGTCATCGCGCTGTGCTTCATCTTCGCCGGATCGCTGCTTTCCAACGACCTGGTCTGGGAGCTTGCAGACATGTTCAACCAGCTCATGGTTTTGCCGAATGCCATCGCTTTGATCGCTCTCGGCGGCGCAGTAAGCATGTGTGCCAAGACCCGCGGCGAGAAATGCGAGATCGTCAAGAAAGAAGACGCTCAGGCAGAATAGCCCGAGAAAACCATAGGACCCTGTCAGACGCCCGCGCAATTCATTATGCGCGGGCGTTTTTCTCTGCTGGGCACGCCCCTCTCCCGCACCTCGTGACCGCACGACCCTCTAGCCATCAAGGCAACTCGCTTGCCCCAATATCAGAAGCGGGGGTTTTCACGCAGTCTTCGAAGCCTTCGTCTGCATCGACCTTCATCATGCGATATCCAATGCCGACATGGGTCTGAACATAGCGAGGATGAGACGGATCGAACTCTATCTTTTTACGCAATGTCGCCATGAACACGCGCAGGCTCGCCATATCGGACGCAAGGGCCGAGCCCCAGACTTCTTTTAAGATGTAATTATGCGTAAGCACCTTGCCCGTATTGCGCGCAAGGACACACAGCAGCTTGTATTCCATCGGCGTCAGATGGACTTCTTCGCCGTCAAGCGTCACGCATGCCGCAGCGAAATCGATGTGCAGCCCGCCGTTGTCGTACACGCACGACTCCTCGGACGCCGAATAACCCGTACGCTCAACGCGACGAAGCGCCACTCGAATGCGCGCAAGCAGTTCGTCGACCGAAAAAGGCTTGACGATATAATCGTCCGCGCCGGCATCAAGTGCAACAACCTTGTCGGCATCCTCAAGACGGGCAGATACCACCAGGATAGGAACATCCGACCAGGACCGAATCTTTCCAATGACTTCGGAACCGTCCATATCCGGCAAGCCGAGGTCTAAAATGAGCAGATCGGGATTGAGCGACGCCGCCGCCATCAGTCCCGCCGAACCGCGATCGGCATATTCCACACGATAACCCTGCAGGTCAAGAGTCATCGTAAGCAAGTTGCGTACGGCGGCGTCGTCTTCGACCACCAAGATGACAAAACGCCCATTGTCTGTTCCCTCAGCCATATCGCATTCCCTCCTTCGAATGACAGGTCCCACACCATCGGCAAGCTCTGTATGATTAGCGTTTCAAACCGAGCGTAGATGCCATGTCAAGCGCCGGCAGCGTGAACCAGAATATGCAGCCATGCGGGCACGCGTCTCTCACGCCAATGCGGCCGCCGTGCGCCTCGACGATAGACTTGCACAACGCAAGGCCTAACCCCATGCCACGACGATGGTCGCCGCGTTCGTGCGAACCATTGTAGAACATGTCGAAAACGTACGGTTTCTCCTCGTCTACGATGCCGAGGCCGTTGTCCGCCACATCTATGCGAATCCACGAACCATGCTTGTGCGCGGAAAGAACAACCGTGCTTTCCGCAGGCGTGTAATTCACCGCATTGCCTATCAAATTGACCAGAACCTGCACGATCAAGCGAGCATCCATGCTCGCAAGCAGCAGCTCTCCTTCGGAGTCGATACGAATCGCATGAGCGTCGGCATGTCGCTCGCAATGGCGCACCGCCTCCTCCATCACGTCGGAGACAACCTCGGCTTGAATGTTTAAATCGAGCCTGCCCTCCTCCGCCCTCGTGACCGCGAGCAGATTCTCCACCAAATCGACCAGCCACAACGAATCCTCGCGAATATCGCGGTACAGCGCAAGGCGCCGGGAGAAATCAATGCGGTCGCCGCCCTCCATCAAGACCTCGGCATTTCCCGAAATGCTAGTCAAAGGCGTACGCAGGTCGTGGCTCACCGAACGTAGCAGTTTCGACCGCAACGATTCCGTTTCCGCTTTCACCTTCATCTCCTGGGCCTCTTGGAAAAGTCTGATGCGCTCCATGGTCTGCCCGACCTCTTCCAAAATGGCCACGAGCAGGTTTTTTTCGAACGACCCAATTTCCCCCTCGTCCGCGATCAAGATGCCCGCAACCCCATGCACACGGTCTTTGCCGTGAATCGGCAGGTACAGGCATTTCGAATCCATCAGCGTGCTCGTCGTCGCACCCGCCCGCTCGTCATTGGCGGCCACCCATGCGGCCACTGCACGCTCGCGTTCGTCGACCATACCGGACGACTCTCCCTCCGTTCCCGGCAGGTCGAAAACGGCCAGTTCGCCCAAACGCGCCTGACCGTCTGCATCGTACATAGCAACAGGCCTGTTCAAAAGCCTGATAACCTGATTTGCCGCAATGGCGAGACATTCGTCGACCGTCGTTGCACGGCGAAGACGGCGACTCGTGTCAATCAAGACCTCGGTGCGGTATGCCCTACGCACCGCCTGCACGGATTGCGTCTTCATCCGCACAGTCAAAAGAGAAATGGCGAAACCCCCTATGGCCAGACAAGCGAAGACGAGCGGATAACTTAAGCCGTTCGCCATCAACGTGAAGCGCGGATACGTGAAGAAGAAGTTATACGCGAACATGCCGACAAGAGCCGCCGCCAAGCTATACGTCACCGTGTCGGCGAAGCGCGCGAAAATCACAATGGAGAGCAAAAAGAGCATCGGCACCACCGACGATCCGAACCCCGTCTGAAACGCGCCGAAGCCTACCAAGCACGAGACGACAGTTGCAGCCAAAGCAATCCAGACATCGCGTAATGAAAAACGCAAAATGGGCGATTGCACCGCCGTAACGCGATGCGCCGCGCTGGCATCGGGGACGACGGAAACGCAAAGACCCGAGGCTAAACGCATCAAGCGCTTCGCCATCGTCTCGCCGAAGCCGAAATAGCGTCCTTCGTTTCCCGAAGACCCCAAAACCACGCGGCCGATTCCCGCCGCGGGGGCGTATTGCGCGATCTGGACGGCGGGGTCGTCGCCCTGAACGGTGACGACATGCGCGCCAAGCTCCTCGGCTAGCGCCACGTTCGAACGCAGCGCCCTTTCCTCCTCCGCACCCAACGCACGTCCTCCTGCGGAAGATTCGACCACCAGCGCGACCAGGTTTCCATGATACGTCTGGGCCATATTCGCAGCAGCACGGATGGCGCGCACATCACCGGGGCGCTCGCTCACGTACAGCAAGACATCCTCACCCGCGCCAAGACCGGAGGCGTAGGAGTTGCGATTCAGACGGTCGGCCGTGCGACGCAGGGCTATCTCTCGCAACGCCGCCAGATTCTTCTTGGTAAAAAAATGCGACAACGCCCGCCTTGCTTGGTCGGTCTTGTAAATCTTGCCAGCATTCAGACGCTCTATCAGCTCCTCGGGTTCGATGTCTATCAGCTCGACCGAAGCGGCCCGATCAAAGACACGGTCGGGGACGCGCTCGTGAACGGGAACCTGAGTAATAGCCGCCACCTTGTCGTTCAAGCTCTCCAAATGCTGAACGTTCATGGTGGTGTACACGTTAATGCCCGCACGCAACAGTTCTTCGACATCCTGATAGCGCTTTTTATGGCGGCATCCGTCGGCATTGGTATGGGCAAGCTCGTCGACCAGAACAATTTGGGGGCGGCGCTCCAACGCGGCATCAAGGTCGAATTCGCGCAACACTATCCCTTTATGCTGCACCATGGCAGAAGAAATGCTTTCCAATCCTTCAAGCAATGCAGACGTCGCCGGGCGCTGGTGAGGCTCGATATAGCCCACCACCACGTCAAACCCCTGTGTAAGGGCATCATGCGCAGCATCCAGCATCGCGTACGTTTTGCCAACGCCTGCGGCATACCCGAAAAATATTTTCAGGCGACCTTGCGTCTCGTCCGCGCTTGCCTCGTCCATCTTGATGCGACGAAGCAAGTCGTCGGGGTTTTGCCTCATCTTTTCGAACTCCACGACCACTCGCTTTCTCCGTCGAAACGCCGAGGGGGCGCGGCTTCCGCCCGCCCTCTTCGACGCTCGCTTATCGCAAGCCGTTACAACCTACGGTACGCAACCGCAAACCGACCGCTACAAGATTCCGTCAAGCATCAGATTGACCTTCAGCACATTCACGGTCGCATCTCCCAAGATGCCGAACTGCGGCCCATCTGTACATTCGCGAATAATAGTACGGATTTCCTCCTCGGATTTGCCGGTATTCTTCGCCAAACGCTCCACCTGATACTCTGCGGCCGCGGGAGAGATATGCGGATCGAAACCGGAACCCGAGCATGTTACTAAATCGCTCGGCACAGGTTCACCAGCGTGCTCGGGGTGGGCGGCGCGGATTTCAGCTACGCGCTCGGCAACGGACGACTCGAAGTCCTCGCTTGCAGGACTGATGTTGGATGGACCGGCCCACAGTCGGATGGACCCATCTTCTCCCACAAATGTCTCGGCGTTGTAGTTCTGAACACGGCCCCACATATGTCCTTCGTCGGAATAGCTCTGGCCAACCAGCATAGAGTAGCGATTGCCATCGGAACCCTCAACGAAACTACCGTTTGCCTGATAGGGAAATGCCACCTGAGCAACCAGCGTAACGACCGCCGTGTACAAAGCGCCGCAGACAAGCGTCGCGCCGGCGAACAGCGCAAGACCCTTCACCCAATTCTCGATGCATTTCATAATGCGTTTCGTCCTTTCGCCTATGCCAACCCGCATGCAACCAATATCACGTCGATAGCTTTGATTGCGATGAACGGAAGAATGATGCCGCCCAGACCATATACCAGCAGATTATGAGCAAGCAGCTTGCTCGAAGAGACCTCGCGATATTTCACGCCTTTAAGCGCCAAGGGAATAAGAACCACGATGATCAATGCGTTGTAGACAATCGCCGAAAGAATTGCCGATTCGGGACTCGCAAGATGCATGATGTTGAGCACCTCAAGCTGCGGATACAGCCCCACGAACAACGCCGGAATGATGGCAAAATACTTCGCCAGGTCGTTCGCGATGGAAAACGTAGTCAGGCTTCCTCGGGTCATAAGAAGCTGCTTGCCAATGCGCACGACGTCGATCAGCTTGGTAGGGTTCGAATCCAAGTCGACCATATTGCCCGCTTCTTTAGCGGCCTGCGTGCCGGAATTCATAGCCACGGCGACATCGGCCTGGGCAAGCGCAGGAGCGTCATTGGTGCCGTCGCCGGTCATGGCCACCATATGACCTTCGGCCTGATACTGGCGAATGGCGTCAAGCTTGCTTTCCGGCGTCGCCTCGGCCAGGAAGTCGTCCACGCCGGCCTCGGCGGCAATAGCGGCGGCGGTCATGGGATTGTCGCCCGTAATCATGATGGTCTTGATGCCCATCTTGCGCAGCGAAGCAAAATTCTCCTTGATACCCTGCTTGACGACGTCTTTCAGGTACACCACGCCAAGAATCGCATGGTCGCAGGCGACGAGCAGCGGAGTGCCGCCGGCACGCGAGATTTCCTCCACGACGCAACGACATTCGTCGCTGTACGTTCCGCCATAGGACTCCACGTAGGAACGCACGGCATCGGCTGCACCTTTGCGAATCTCGTGGCCGTCAAAGTTGACGCCGCTCATGCGCGTCTGCGCGGTAAACGGAATGTTTTCCATGCCCGCACCTTCCAAATCGCGGCCGCGGATCCCGAAGCGCTCCTTGGCGAGCACCACGATAGAACGACCCTCGGGGGTTTCGTCGGTCAGACTCGCCAACTGGGCCGCATCGGCAAGCTCCTCTTCGGCGACGCCGTCCACCGGCACGAATTCGCATGCCTGACGGTTGCCGAGCGTGATGGTGCCCGTCTTGTCCAACATCAGGATATCGACGTCGCCGGCGGCTTCAACCGCACGGCCGCTCATGGCAAGCACGTTGGCGCGATTGAGACGGCTCATGCCCGCGATGCCGATTGCAGAAAGCAAAGCGCCGATCGTCGTGGGGGCAAGGCATACGAACAGAGCGACCAAGCTGGTAATCGTGGTGGGATTACCCATGTCCGCAAGCTGCGCGCCGAAATCGCTGAACGTAAACAAAGACATGGTGACCAGCAAGAACACGATGGTCAAAGCCACGAGGAGAATCTGTAGAGCAATCTCGTTGGGGGTGCGCTTGCGCGAAGCGGCCTCGACCATAGAGATCATCTGGTCCAAAAAGCTCTTGCCGCGCTCTTGGGTAACGCGAAGCACCAACCAGTCGGAAAGAACCGTCGTGCCACCGGTAACGCTGGAGCGATCACCGCCCGATTCGCGAATAACCGGGGCGGATTCGCCCGTGATGGCGGATTCATCGACCGATGCCGCACCCACGATGACTTCGCCGTCAGCCGGAATCTGATCGCCTGCCCGCACGAACACTACATCTTCGCAACCCAACTCGCTCGAGGATACTTCGACGGCCTCACGCTCGTAGAATGCCGCAGGATCGGTCTCATGGCTACCACGGGCGGCCAGACAATCGTTAAGCTTAAGAGCAACAACGTCTTTTTTCGCCGCACGAAGACTGTCCGCCTGGGCCTTGCCGCGACCCTCTGCCAAAGACTCGGCGAAATTGGCAAACAGCACCGTCAACCACAGCACCACCGCAATCGCGCAAATATAGCCGGGCTTCGAATCCGCCACGCCAAACAAGCTCAATACGAACAAAGCCGTCGTCAATATGGCCGAAACGTAAACCATGAGCATAACGGGGTTTTTCGCCTGCTCGCGAAACGCGAGCTTCGCGAAGGCTCCCGATACGGCGCTCATCGCCTGAGCGCGAGAATCGCTCGCCGTCTTGGAAACGGATTTCACCTTAGCTCACACCCTTTCCTAATGCATCATCTGAAGCTGCTCTGCCACGGGACCCAACGCCAAGGCGGGCAACATGGAAAGCGCCGCAACGAGCAAAACGATTAGAATCAAGAGGAATACGAACATGCCGTTGGCCGTGGACAGCGTTCCCGCCGAAACAGCTACCTTTTGGCGATTCGCCAAGCTTCCAGCCAGGCACAACGCAGCGGCCATGGGAATGAAGCGGTTAGCCAGCATCTCGAAGCCGAGCACCATGTTGAGAAACGGCGTGTTGCAATTCATGCCCGCGAAGGCCGAGCCATTGTTGGCGCCCGCCGACGTGGCCGCATAGAGCACTTCGGAAAAGCCGTGCGGACCCGCGTTGGAAAGACTGGCAAACGTAGCCGGGTCCAGGCACATTGCCGCCGCGCCGATCAAGATGACCACAGGCGTGCAGATGGCGAGCACCACCGCCATGCGCATCTCTTTGGGACCGATCTTCTTGCCCAGGTATTCAGGCGTGCGCCCCACCATCAAACCAGCGATGAACACAGTCAAGATCACAAAACCAATCATGGAATACAGGCCGCATCCTATACCGCCGAAGATGATTTCGCCCAACTGCATGAGCAGCATCGGCACCATACCCCCCATCGGGGTAAACGAATCGTGCATAGAGTTCACCGAGCCATTGGAAGCCGCCGTAGTAAACGTCGCCCACAGCGCAGAATCGGTCACGCCGAAACGAGTCTCCTTACCTTCCATATTGCCCCCGGACTGGCCCGCCTGCCCCATGTAGACCGCACCGTCTTGGGCAAGCTGGGGCGTGCCCGCCATCTCGAAATACCCGACAGCAAGCAGGGCGACCATAAGGATGGCAAACATCGAGAAAAATATCGCACGGCCCTGACGGCGATCGTTCACGAAGCGGCCGAAAGAAAACACCAAGGCAACGGGAATAAGCAGCAGACTGACGCATTGAAGCAGATTGCTTAGCGGCGTGGGATTCTCCAGCACACTCGCGGAATTCACTCCGTTATAGCCGCCTCCGTTGGTGCCGAGCTGCTTAATGGCAACCTGGCTCGCCTGAGGTCCCATGGGAACAACCATCTCGTCCACCACTTCAACAGCGGATGGGTCGTCGGCCGAAACAACCTCGCCGTTCTCGGCGATGCCGACCGGCTCGACAAGCTGAGTCGTCTGGTAATCGGACATGTTCTGAGGAGATCCCTGCCAGACGTCCACAACCGCCAACACCAGAGAAAGAGGAATCAACACGCCGAGCAACGCGCGCACGACATCCGTCCAAAACGAACCGAGACCCTCGCTATTCTGCGCAACAAGCCCACGAAACAGCGCAAACAGCACCGCCATGCCCACGGCGGGAGTGACAAAGTTCTGCACCGTCAAGCCTATAGCCTGCGAGAAATAGCTCAGAGTAGACTCGCCCGAATACGACTGCCAATTCGTATTGCTTACGAAGCTCGCCGCGGTGTTGAAGGCAAGATCTCCCGAAAGGCCCGAAAGGCCCTCGGGATTGAGAGGAAGAAAGCCCTGCAGCATAAGAACGGCCATAAGCACAACGAAAGACACTATGGAGAAGATCAAAGCGCTCGCAAGATACTTCCGCCATCCCATCTGCTCGCACGAATCGATGCCCATGATACGACACGCGCACCGCTCGACAGGGACGGTGACGCGGCTCAAGAAATGCCTCTCTCCCGCCATAACCTTGTTGATGTAGGCGGAAAGAGGCAGTGCGCACGCAATAAGAAAAGCCACGTATACGGCGTATTCGAAAATCTCGTCGATCACCTTTCATCATCTCCCCTGAGCAGCACGTAAAACAGGTAAAGAGCCGCAAGCGCACCTGCCGCGCCGACGCATCCTGTCACGATTTCCATAAGACCGCACATCCCTTTCCATAGACGGCACGTCGCCATCGTCGAAACTCGCCCGCCCAACCCGCGCAATACTCCACGTGGTCGGCAAAGACGAAGCCGAAAGCAACCCTCGGCTCGATGCCTACGATATGAAAGTTCCCGTTAATACGGCGTTAGGAAGAAAAGCATGCGTATTAAGATCGCATTAAGATTGACCGCGATGCCAAAGAGTAAGCATGGCCCATAGCCCGCCTTGTGCTCGTCGCGCGCAAAAAAGAAAAGGCATGTCGTTTCATCGAAAACGGACTCTCGATGAAACGACATGCCTTTCGAAACAGAAGACGCACCGCGGCAAAACGCAGGCCGCGAAAACAGCAAGGCGCGCTTCGACAAACGTCGTCGAAGCGCGCCTTGTCTTGTAAAGCTTAGAGACGCTTGGCGATTGCCAGGATAAAATCGCGCGTGGAAAGCGTCGTGGGGTTCTCCAACGTGGTGATGCGAGCCAAGTCGCCCGTCATCTCGCCCGCCTCGATCGTGTCGAGCGTCGCCTTTTCCAAGCGGTCGGCGAAATTGACCAGGTCGTCCAAGCCGTCAAGCTCACCGCGCTTGCGCAGGGCACCAGTCCAGGCAAAGATGGTTGCCACAGAGTTCGTGGACGTGGTCTCGCCCTTGAGGTGTTTGTAATAATGGCGCTGCACCGTACCGTGCGCCGCCTCGTATTCGTAAACGCCTTGTGGAGATACAAGCACCGAGGTCATCATGGCAAGAGAGCCAAAGGCCGAAGAGACCATGTCGCTCATCACGTCGCCGTCATAGTTCTTGCAAGCCCAGATGAAACCGCCGTCAGCCTTCATCACGCGGGCAACCGCATCGTCGATCAGCGTGTAGAAGTACTCGATCCCCGCAGCCTCGAAGCGCTCGGCGTACTCGGCATCGTAGATTTCCTGGAAGATGTCCTTAAAGCGATGGTCGTACTTCTTGGAAATGGTGTCTTTGGTGGCAAACCACAAATCCTGCTTCACATCGAGCGCATAGTTGAAGCAGCTGCGAGCAAAGCTTTCGATAGAACCGTCCAGATTATGCATGCCTTGCACAACGCCGGGGCCTGCGAAGGTGTGAATCAGCTCACGCTGCTCGCTGCCGTCTTCGGCGGTATAGACCAGCTCGACCTTGCCTGCGGCGGGAACGCGCATCTCGGCATTCTTATACACGTCACCGTACGCATGGCGAGCGATGGTAATGGGCTTCACCCAATTACGCACGCACGGCTCGATGCCCTTGACCACGATGGGAGTGCGAAACACCGTGCCGTCGAGCATGGCGCGGATGGTGCCGTTGGGGCTTTTCCACATCTGTTTGAGGTCGTATTCCTCGACACGAGCGGCGTTCGGCGTGATAGTGGCGCACTTCACCGCAACGCCCAGACGCTTGGTAGCCTCCGCCGAATCAACCGTGACCTGATCGTCAGTGGCATTGCGATGCTCGAGGCCCAAGTCGTAGTACTCGGTCTTCAGGTCAACGAATGGACAGATCAGCTCATCTTTTATCATCTGCCAGATGATACGGGTCATCTCGTCGCCGTCCATCTCAACCAGCGGCGTGGTCATCTGAATCTTCGCCATGGTCCACCTTTCATTTCATATCGGCCTGCCACCTCGACGAATCGCACGAACGCGCCGTCGCATCCCGCCATATGCGGACAAGGCAGTGTGCTGCTACTATTGCATGCTAAAGCATAATAACGCCGATACGAAGACGAACGGCGTAAAACCGATGCGTTTTCGCAAACGGTAAACTTCGGCAGGATAAGCAAAAGATCTTCTAACGCCGGCGCGCCTCATAAGACACGCCGTGCGCCGATCCGCCCAGAGCTTCGGCACGTTCGCGACAGCCCGCATGGCTTCAACGAAGGCGCTCCGTGCCGATAAGAGACGAAAGATCTGCTAGAATTTCTATTCAGTCATCAATTTGCACAACACCGTTCGGACGCAAGCGCGAAAGATAGCAGGAGCCGCAAGCACCGAGAATGTAAGCGCTCAGGAAAACCGACGCACCGAACGGCACGCATACGAAGGGCGGTCTTATGAGCTTCGAACTGAAACCTTACACGGCACCCGATTTCAAACTCCCCCTTTTCGAGGAAGCGCCCAATGCTACCCTTGTCCCCGCGCCGAAAGACACCGTGGCACCCGAGGGGTATCACGCCATGAGCATCTATCCCGAATACTTCAAGATTGACGGCCAGTGGCTTCTTGCCGAAGACAGCCGCATGGACTGCGTTGCCGTCTACGAAAACGGCCGCATCCTGGTCGTTGAATTCCGCCTAATCAAAGAAGGCGACCTCATCGTGTGCGGACGCACCGAAGACGCGCAAGAGGGCATCTTCGTGCACACCGACGGATTCGGCGTTGCCTCCAAGCCAAGCGAGAACTTCGCATTCCGCCTCGGCCGCTCGCGCGAGACCGCATTCTCCCGCGAATACGACGAGCTCTATGAGCTTTTGCAATACGAGCGCGACCACGGCTACGTGGTCTGGGTCATGGGTCCCGCGTTTTCTTTCAACGGCTATTCCCGCACCGCGTTCTCCAAGATTATCGAAGCAGGATACGTAGACGCCGTCTTTGCCGGCAACGCTCTTGCAACGCATGACCTCGAAGGCGCCTACCTCCACACGGCGCTCGGGCAAGACATCGACACGCAGGAAAATCGCCCGAACGGCCACTACCACCACCTCGACACCATCAACCGCGTAAAATACCACGGCTCAATCGCAAAGTTCATCGAAGAGGAAAACGTCCAGGACGGCATCATGTACGCCTTGGAGAAAAACAACGTCCCCTACGTGCTGGCGGGATCGATCCGTGACGACGGCCCTCTTCCCCCGGTCATCGGCAACGCATACGAGGCACAAGGCGCCATGCGCGACCACATCCGCAAAGCCACCACCGTCATCTGCATGGCAACCATGCTGCACACCATCGCCACGGGCAATATGACCCCTTCCTACCGCGTGCTTGACGACGGAACCATCCGCCAGGTGTACTTCTACTGCGTGGACATTTCCGAATTCGCCGTCAACAAGCTCACCGACCGAGGGTCGCTTTCTTCGCGCGGCGTCGTCACCAACGTGCAGGACTTTATAGCTAACGTCGCAAAGGGGCTTGGACTCTAAAAATCGCGAACCCATATTCTGGGAAATATCTAATTGCTATACTATATATATCATTTACTGGATAAAGCGCGGGCGGCTCGACGGCGCCCGCGCTTTCTCGATGAGAAACGAGGCAAGGCATGTTCGATCGGGCGATATTCGAACTCGACGGCATCAGGCCCATTTTAGCGGCCGTCGTCGCCCTTACCGTCGCACGGGCGCTCGCCGTCGTCGGGCAGGCGGTCGGACTCGCCCAGGCAATCGTCGGCGTATGGCAAGGAAACGCGCTCGAAGAGCAAGCGGCATGGATAGCCCTGTTCTTCTGTTGCTTCGTTGCGCGTCAGGTCATTCTCGCCGTGCAAGACCGCATGCTCGACCGATACGCGTACCGACAGGCCGATTCGCTGCAGGAGTCGCTGCTTCAAGCCGTCTTCGAAGCCGGCCCTGCACTTGTCGGCCGGCGCGGATCTGCCGCCGTGGTGAATTCTGCCATCGAGGGAACCGAACACGTTGCCGCCTACATAGCCCTCATCATCCCAAAGATGACCGCGGTCGGAATCGTGCCTTTGGTCCTGTTCATCGCCATGATTCCGCTTGATCTGGTTTCGGCCTTCATCGCGCTTGTCTGCTTCCCGTTCATCATCCTGTATATGATTATGATCGGATACACCGCCAAAGACGACGCCGCGAAGAGGCACGGTGAATTCGAGCGCATGTCCAATCATTTCATCGATTCGCTGCGCGGTATCGACACGCTCAAGGCCTTCGGGCGCAGCCGTGACCACGCGGGTCGCATCTTCGCCGTTTCCGAACGCTTCCGCGAAGCCACCATGAAAACGCTGCGCATCGCCACCCTCTCGAGCGCCGTCCTTGACACCTTCGCCACCCTGGCGCTTGCCGCCGTGGCCATCATGATGGGATTCCGCCTGGTCGAAGGCATGCTTTCTTTTCTTCCGGCGCTCTCGGTCCTCATCATGGTTCCCGAGTATTTCCGCCCTATCCGCGAATTCGCCTCGGACTACCACGCATCCCTCGACGGTCGCACCTCCCTTGCCGCCATACGCGAAACCATCGACGAAGCCCACGCTCTTCGTCCGCAGAATGCAGAACGCGATCTCGCTCTTTCTTCGGAGGCTCTTGAAACCCCTTCCGTCACCCTCGAGAACGTCTCGTTCGATTATGCGGGCTACACGGCCCTCAACGACATCTCCTTTTCCGTCAAAAGCCCCTGCAAAGTAGGAATCATCGGCGCAAGCGGATCGGGAAAAACAACGCTTCTGAACCTCCTGAGCGGGTTTTCCGACCCAAGCTCGGGATCGATCCATGTAGGAGCAACAACCTGCTCGACCCTGCGCAACCACCAGTGGCACGCCCACGCCACGTTCATCCCCCAAGACCCCTACCTTTTCCACGCAAGCCTGCGCGACAACGTGGCCTTCTATCAGCCGCACGCAACAGACACAGACATAGCAAGGGCGCTTGAGGCGGTCGGCCTCGACGTTCTAGCCCGCGAACTCCCCCAGGGAATCGACACCCCCATCGGGGCCGGGGAACGCATGCTTTCGGGCGGCCAGGCCCAACGCGTGGCCCTCGCCCGCGCCTTCCTCGATCCGTCACGCACCATCTTGCTCTTCGACGAACCGACTGCGCACCTCGACGTAGAAACCGAGCTCGAACTTAAGGAAAGCATGCTTGCCCTCATGGAGAACAAACTCGTTTTCTTTGCCACCCATCGCCTGCATTGGGCAGCAAACATGGACTACATCATCGTCATGGACCATGGACGCATTGCTTGGCAAGGGCCTTCGGACAAACTGAAGAATTCCGACGCATGGACCCGCCTGAGCGCGGAAGGAGGCCTGCGATGAGCAAAACCGCTGCCGAACAAACCCCCCGCATGGTTTCAACCCTTCGTTCGACATGGCGCCAGGACGAATGGGTCAAGCCGTTTTTCGCGCGCTATGCCCATATTCTCGCCCTGACGCTGTTCCTCGGGCTGCTTGCCTTCATCTTCGCGGGCGCGCTCATGTTCACGTCCGGCTACATGATTTCCCTTGCTGCGACCCTTCCTCTCACCGTGCTCGCTTTGCACCTTCCCTCGCTTTTCGTGCGCATCTTCGGCCTTGGCAAGCCCATCCTGCAATACGTCGAACGCCTCGCCAGCCACGACTGGGTGCTGCGCATGACCAGCGAGCTGCGTCGCAAGCTTTACGAAACTATTGAGCGCCGCTCCTCGGCGCTTCGCTCGCAACGACGCCTCGGAGAAGCCCTCGGTTTGCTTTCCGAGGACATCGGACATATTCAAGACCTCTATCTGCGCACGATTCTGCCCATTGCGTCGGCGTGGCTGCTCTATCTTGTCGCTATTATCGCCCTGGGGTTTTTCACCGTCCCCATCGCATGCGCCATGGCGCTTATGCTCGGCGTGGCGCTATTCGTCATGCCGCTTGTTTCCGTATGCGTGAACGGCGCGCGCCTCATGCGCGCGAAGACAATCACCTCCAAGCTCTACGACGACCTTTCCGACAACGTCTTAGGAGTGTCGGATTGGATCTTCTCGGGACGCAGCGACGACTATCTCGGCCGGTACAAAGACCTGCAGAAAGAAACGCGCCGCATTGACGCGGCCATCAAGCGGCACAACCGCATACGCGACGTCTTACTCCAGATTCTCTTCGGCTTGTGCGCCGTGGTGCTGCTTCTTTGGGCCTCGACCGCATTCGCATCCCAAGAATCCGCATCGGGGCTTGCCTTGTCGCTCGCTTCGCTCGGCAACGAAAACGCGCCCGCCTATGCGGCGAACTGGATCGCAGCGTTCGTTCTGTGCTTCTTCCCCTTAATCGAGGCGTTCAGCCCCGTGCCTACGGCGGCTCTCGGAATCGTCACGCACAGCAATGCGATTGCGAATCTGAACGAATACTCGCACGACGATACGCAAGAGCGAACTATCCCCTCCACAACCGCCGCACCCGCCGCCAGGCACGGTTTCGCGAACGACGGCTCCCGTCCCTACGACATTCGTTTCGAGAACGTGACTTTCTCCTACCCTGGCACGAATCGTCCAGTTCTGCAAAATCTGAGCCTTGCGATACCGCACGGTAGCGTTGTTGCCGTTCTGGGACGAAGCGGCACCGGCAAATCCACCTTCGCATCGTTGCTTCGCGGCGAAGGAGCGCCTGATAGCGGCCGTATCTTCATAGGCGGTACGGATGCCGGCTGCCAAGAATCCTCGGCAACGCGCCTTGTCGGCGTCATCCAGCAGAACCCCCATATCTTCAACCAATCCCTGCGAGAGAACTTGCTCATCGGCAAAGGAAACGCGACCGATGACGAACTCTGGGACACACTCGAACGCGTCGGGCTCCGCCCGCGAGCGAAACAGCTGCCCAACGGGCTTGATACCGTCATAGACGAATCGGGCAAAAGCTTCTCCGGCGGCGAACGTCATCGCATCGCACTCGCTCGCATTCTTCTCTCCAAGCCTGCGATTGTAATACTCGACGAGCCCTTCGCGGGTCTCGACCCCGCAACCGAGCAGGCGCTCCTCGAAACGATGCTCTCCACACTCGAAGGCAGCACCGTCCTGCTCATCACCCATCATCTTCAAGGTGTTTCGCGTGCCGACCGTGTGCTGTTCTTCGAAAACGGCGGCATTGTCATGGACGGGTCTCCCGCCGAACTGGAACAAAGCAACGAACGCTATCGAACGCTACTCGCCTTCGACAGCGGCAACGTCAGGCCCTCCTCTTCGAATGAAGCGAAATAGGTCCTCTATCGCATTTCCCCTTGACACGCCCCCGACCATCCGAAGATAGTAGGGTCGCTGTTCTGAATCATGCACAAAGGGGACGACATGGGGAATTTGGAACGTCATGCTGCAAAGCCTGAAAACCCGCCGGAATCTTCGCCGAAAAAGACCGTCTCGGCGAAAGCCCGTTCTTCAAGGGCGATGAATGCTCCCATAAACCGCTGGGTCGTTCTTGCGGCGGCGGGCACATTCAACGCCCTTGTAGGCGCGGTATACGTCTGGAGCATCTTCTATTCGTCCCTTTCGAGCACGTATGGATGGGCCCCGCAGGCTACCGCGTTCGCCTATTCGCTCTACATCGTGTCCGAATGCTGTGCGGGGTTTCTTGCCGGATGGCTGCAAAACCGCATGAAGCCGGGAATCCTCTCCCTCTGTGGCGGATGCAGCTTCGCCGCAGGGTGGTTCTTCGCGGGCTTCGCAGACGCTATCCCCCTGCTGTATATGACCTATAGCATCATGGGGGGCATAGGAAGCGGAATCATCTATAACGTATCGGTCTCCACGGCAACGGCATGGTTCCCTGACAAACGAGGCCTTGCAAACGGTGTCTGCGTCGGCACCACCGGGCTCTCTCCCATCATTTTCGCCCCCTTGGGCAATTTCCTCATCACCACCATGGGCGTCAGCATGTCGTTTCATGTCTGCGGCATCATCTTCGCCGTCGGCGTGGTCGTTGCCTCCCGATTCCTGATCGCCCCTCCGAAAGACTGGACCCCTGAAAACTGGATACGCGGCGACCGCTCCTCCATACAGGAAGACGGACTCGCCACGCTTCAAATGCTCAAGAAGCCCACGGCATACCTTATGTGGCTGCTCTTCGCTGTGGCGGCAAGCGCCGGCATGATGGTCATCGGCCATGCGGCCGGCATTAGCGAGCAGCTCGCAGGCCTTAATACGGACCAGGCTGCAGCCCAAGTAGGTATCCTCGCCGTCGCGAACTTCGCAGGACGTCTCGTATTCGCGTCGCTCTCCGACCGCTTCGGCCGCTATCCCGTCATGCTGTTCTGTATGACCGTAACGGCTGCAACCATGGCATTCTTCCTCGGAAAGGCAGATAGCTTCGTCGGTCTCACGGCGGCCCTGTGCGTCATCGGCGCAACCTTTGGCGGCATGATGGCCACCATGCCGGCACTCACCGCCGACCTCTACGGCACGAAGCACTTCGGACAGAATTATGCATTCATGTTCTCGGGCTACACCTGCGCATCGATTATCGGGCCCATGCTTGCCGCAAGCGTTCTGGCGCATACCAGAAGCTATCTTCCCGCCTTCCCCGCCGCAGGTGCGCTCACCTGCGCAGGGCTCGTTCTTGTAGCCGCAACGGCCTTCATGGCAAAACGGGAGAAGCAGCAGAAGCGCAACGCGAAAAAATAGACAGCATTCTTGCGCACGTCAAGCCAGAGCTCGCACCACAGAGCAACGGCGAGCGCCGAAATCAGATGTGCACCGTTATGCATGCAAGCACCCCATAACAAAAGCAGGCGGGCCCGACCTTAGAGCCGGAGCCCGCCTGCTTGCAGCAACAGACAAAACGCAAGGGAGTGCAAAGAAATCGCTACCGTCCGCAGAGTAAGCGCGCAATCGCAGTTTACAGCTCCCAGCTCGCCGGGCTTTTGCGCGGCTGGCGCACGTTGATTTCGACGCCCTTGACGCTCACGCGAGAATTCGCGGGAATGGACTCGGTGACGAATGCACCGCCAGCAATGACCGTGCCCTCGCCGATAACCGTCTCCCCGCCGAGCACGCTTGCGTTGGAGTAAATCGTAACGTTATCTTCGATAGTGGGATGGCGCTTCACGCCTGCAAGCTGCTGGCCGGCACGCGTAGAAAGAGCACCCAGCGTTACGCCCTGATACACCTTGACGTGGTTGCCGATCGTGGTGGTTTCGCCAATGACGACGCCCGTGGCGTGGTCGATAAAGAAGTATTCGCCGATCGTAGCGCCCGAGTTGATGTCGACGCCCGTGCGGCCGTGCGCATATTCGGTCATAATGCGCGGAATCAGCGGCACCTTCTGCACATAGAGCTCATGGGCAATGCGGTATACGAACACCGCGAAGAACCCCGGATACGAAAAGATGATCTCCTCTTTGCTCTGCGCGGCCGGGTCGCCGTCGAAGGCGGCCTGCACATCCTTGAGAAGGGTCTTATGCAGCTCAGGCAACTTCGCAAGAAACGTTTCCGATATCTCGTTCACGTGAGATTCGATTTCTTCCTTAGACACAGCATCGCCGTCGCGGAACAGCAGCGCCTCGCGCAGCTGGCGCTGCAAAGAATCTTCGATGCGAATGAGTGTATCGCCGATAAAATAACGGGGGTCGCAACCCGTGGGAATTTCCTCCCCGAAATAACGGGGGAACATCAGGTGGCGCAAATCCGTCAGAATGCCGATGATCGCATCCCTGTTGGGAAAATGGCGGTCGGGCTTGGTGAAAAAGATCTCGGGAGATTTGTAATTCTCCGCAATACCTTCGACGATGTTATCCAGGCTTTCGTTCAACATAGAAACCTCGTTTCGGCCGAATCGGCCCGAAGCCGTTCGCTTCGGAATAATGAATGCGTCTATCCTACCAGCAGCCATGCGCTTTCCCGTGCGAAATCCCCCTTCGGCTCAAAAGATTGACGAAAGAGGACTCGCATCCTCAGCTTTGCCGGGCGGCATGCAAAGCATGCGCGCGCTTTGCCCGTTGACGAACTCGACGCATGCCCGCCGGGCATAACGCACCTTTTCCGCGTTCGCCTCGCCGAAACGTGCCGCAAGCACCGCCTCCCATGTTTCTTCCATGGCGCCGCACCATTGGTCGAGAGAAAACGGCGCGCCTTCCTTCGACGGCAGGTCGGTCTCTATCAAAAGCCTGTTCTCGGGAACGGCGCGCACATAGGCCCGGCCACGCTTGGTGCGCATGACCCGCGGGCCGAACGATACGAAAAAGCCGCAGTCCAAAGCGCGTTGTAGCTGATCCGACGTGCCGGCAAACGAATGCAGCACCAGCGCGCGCCCTCCCGCAAGCGCGGGAGTCCGACGGCTCGCCCCACACAAGGCGCCGGCGCGCTCGAACACATCAATCACCTCATCCACGGCACGCACCGCATGAATGGATACAAGCCCGCTTACACACGGCTCTTCACCGCAGCAAGGCCACGGCCGCAGACTCTGGGCATCTTCAAGACACGCCGCGACAACCCGTTCGAAAACCTCTATTTGCCTTTCACGCGTCGCGTCGTGGCGAGGAGAGAAGTCAAGCCCCACCTCGCCGATGAAAGCGCTCGACGGGGCAATTGCCTCGAACCGTTCAATCTGCGCATCATCATCTGAAACAAACCAAGGATGCAGACCAAGGCCTACGCGAACGTTCGAATGCAAGAAGAATCGGCGCGCGTTCTCTTCGTACGATGCGGGGTCCACCGTTGCCGAAAACGCCGCAAGGCGGCCAGTCGCGTGGCGAGCGACCGCTTCCCCATCTTTCGAGAAGCCGAGATGGCAATGCATGTCAAACATCGTATTACGCACCGGAAGACGTCCCGCTTTGACCCTGGGATACCCCGCCCGTGCCAGAAGAAGACGAACCGGAGCTCGATGAATCACCCGATGAAGAAGAGCCGCCGGAGGTAGAACCTCCCGTGTTCCCGCCCGTTCCGGAATCCGCGCTTCCCTGGTCGCTGGATCCATCGGTCGATGACCCGTCACCGGTCGCGCCCGTCGTGCCGCCCGATGAGGACGACCCCTGCTGGTCTTCAGACCCATTTCCCGTCGAAGAAGAGTCGGACCCCGTCGAAACCGATGAATCCTCTTTACTTGAAGAAGACCCCTGGTCAGAAGTGCTCGACGAAGACGCGTCCGAAGAATGGGCTTTCCCAGAATCCTTGCTTTCGCCCGTATCCTGAGAAGCGCCTTGGGCATGCGAAGCATCCTGCTCGACATCTTGCGGTTCGTGCCAAGAGGCGACGATGGAGGGAGCCTTCGCCCCTACGCCCTGGCCCGCCGTAACCACCTCGATGACGACGGCGGAAAGCAGCATAGCCACCAGCGCCGAGACCGCGGCGACAATTACCGCGCTCTTTTGGATTTTCGCCTTGCGCTCGCGAGCCGCACGGGCGCGAGCGAGAGCCGATTCGGCGTACGCCTTGGATTCGGCGCTCGGCTCATTGCCCAAAACAGCTCGGGGCGAAGAGCCGCGCAAAGAAGCGGCAGGGGAAGCCGCCTGCAGAACAACGGTTTTATCCGACATCGACGCATAATGCGGGGCATGCGCATCCGCAGCGCCCAAGGCACGCGTCCCCATCGAGGAAGCATCGTTTGCGCCGAGTGCGCCCATCGCAACCGTCTCACCCGCCGAAACAACGCCGTTGCGTGCAGAATCGACAGCACCGAATGCGTGCGTCGCTACACTGGAAAAGCCCTCTTTCGCCTCGACTCCGACGGATTCGTTCGCTTCGTCGGCCAAACGGTCTTTCGCCTCGGAAGCAGACGAAGAATGCGTCGGGGCAATATCTTTGATTTTCTCCGCAGAGGCAGAGAGGAATTTCTTATACACCTGCGATGCGACGGCAGAAACGACCGAGCCCACAGCAGCGCCGATCAAAGACCCCGCTATGCCGATCCGAGATGCAAGCAACATGGAAGTCACCGCGGCCAGAGCGCCCGCGAGCAGCTGCGCTATCGAAAGATCGTCGAAGAGTGTGAACCAAAACGGTTTCTTCCTCTCGTCGCCGTCTTGCCGTTCCTGCATAAGCCATCTCCTTCGTCGGCAACGCGCGCCGCGCTGCCGTATCCTGAAAAACAAAGCTCACATCAATCGGCGGTATTACTCCGTATCCATAGCGCGCGCAAGGATCTGCATGCGTTCCTCAACGTCTTTGATAACGCGGCTGCAGTACAACAGCTCATCCGACGAATCGATGCCCTCGACGCTGTGCACGGCTTTGTATTTCAGCCCGTGCTCGAGACTCGCCCAAAAGTCCATGGCGATAGTCCTGATTTGGACCTCGACAGGGACAAGCTCCTTTTTATCCATGAAATACACCGGTATCCGCACGATGACATGCAGGCTTCTATACCCGTTCGGTTTCGGGTGCTCGATATAGTCTTTCACCTCGACGATTTCCAGGTCATCCTGCTTGCGCAAAAGACTGAGCAGCCCGTATACATCATGGATATATGAGCAGATAACGCGCACGCCCGCAATATCGAAGATGTTCGCCTCCATGGATTCGACGGAGATGGGCAAGTTGCGTCTTTTGAGCTTCTCGTAGATGCTCACCGGGTTTTTCACGCGCGATTCAATGTGGTGAATGGGATTGCGGTTCTTCTTCAAGCTCAAATCCCGGTCAAGCACCTCGAAACGCACTTCCATCTGACGCATAGCGGACTCGTAGCGCTGCAGCGAAGCGCGCATGGCCGACCCCACCACCTTCGCCTGCGACGAAAGAGCATCGTGGTTGACGCCTTCTTTATCGGCGAAGCGAGCGAGAAACTCCCCCGTCGCGTTGCGCGCCATCTCTTCGCTCGAAAGAGGCGTAGTGTGAGACGGATTGCCTATGCACGATATGTGTTCTCTCCGCGCAGCGGACGAAGTATCGTCCTTCAAAGCAAGCATGGAGCTGGAATTCGAAATGGATGTCATGAACGCCCTTTCGTAGTGCATAGAGCACCGTATCCTGCCGTAACGTTTAACGCTCGATGGCATGCGACATGGCATGCGCGTTCGACGCGCAGTGTCATCATAGCGAAGCACCGCACGTCGGAAAAAATCGTTGCCGAAACGCCACGGTACCTTCTGACAATGATCAGATTATTTCCGTTTTCGCGCACTGCCACGGGTCTTCTGTCCCGTCTTGGAAGATCGCGACGCGCGGTTGACGGCAGCGCCCTTGCGCGATCCGCCTCCTTTGCGCACGGGACCTCCATGCGACCCGCCAGATGTACGCGCAGCGCCTCCATGCGACCCGCCTCCTTTACGCGGACGCACCAGACATTCGGGGCCGTATCCCACCAGGTCCATACGCCCCGCCTTGCGAAGCGCCTCTATCACCAGATCGTAGTTCTTCGGGTCTCGGTATTGGATAAGCGCGCGTTGCAACGCCTTTTCGTGAGTACTTTTCGGCGTGTAGACCGGCTTCATCGTCCGAGGGTCTACCCCGGTGTAATACATGCATGTCGACATGGTGGACGGCGTAGGGTAAAAATCCTGCACCTGCTCCGGCATGTATCCCAAATCTCGGCAATATTCCGCCAGCTCGACCGCTTCTTTGAGCGTGGAGCCCGGATGAGACGACATGAGGTAGGGAACCAGGTACTGTTTCTTGCCCAGGTCGGCGTTAACGCGCGCATAGCGGTCGCGGAAACGCTCGTACACGGCATTGCCCGGTTTGCCCATGACAGAAAGCACCGCATCGGATACGTGCTCGGGCGCCACTTTGAGCTGGCCGCTCACATGATGCTCGCACAGCTCGCGAATGAATGTGTCGTCGGAATCGGCAAGCGCGTAATCGAACCGAACGCCTGAACGCACGAATACCTTTTTCACTTCGGGCATGGAACGAAGCGTCCGCAAGACATCGAGGTAATCTTCGTGATCGACCTCGAGTTTCGAACAGGGCTTCGGGAAAAGACAGCTTTTATGCGGGCACGCCCCGTGCTTCATCTGCTTCTGACACGCCGGGGCTCTGAAGTTCGCCGTCGGCCCGCCGACATCGTGGATGTAGCCCTTGAAATCAGGATCGCCGAAGAACAGCTTCGCCTCTTCGACGAGCGACTCCTTGCTCCTTGACTGCACAATACGCCCCTGGTGAAACGTCAAAGCGCAGAAAGAGCACTCGCCGAAGCATCCTCGGTTGCTCGACAGGCTGAACTTGACCTCGGCAATGGCAGGAACACCCCCGGCCGATTCGTACGACGGATGATACGTGCGCATATACGGCAGTCGGTACACCGCATCGAGCTCGGAACGAGACAAAGGCTTCGAGGGCGGGTTTTGCACCACGTACACCTGATGGGGATACTCCTCCACCAAGCGCTTCCCCGTGAAAGGATCCGAATTGAGGTATTGGACGTTAAAGCTGCGCGCATACGCAAGCTTGTCGGCACGCATCTCTTCGAAAGAAGGAAGCTCAACGGCGTCGTAGACATGCTCGAGCGATCGGGTCTTATACACCGTACCCTCGATGAAGGTGATGTCCTCGATAGAAAGGCCGCTTTGCAGTGCATCGGCAATCTCTACGATAGAGCGCTCCCCCATGCCGTACGAAACGATATCGGCGCCTGAATCAAGAAGAATAGAACGCTTCAACTTGTCGGACCAGTAGTCGTAATGCGCGAGTCTGCGCAGGCTGGCTTCAATGCCGCCCAGAATGATAGGGGTTTTCTTATAAACGCGACGAATGAGGTTCCCGTACACGGCGGCGGCATGATTGGGGCGAAGCCCCGCCTGGCCTCCGGGCGAATAGGCGTCGTTTCGTCGCGGCTTTTTCGACGAGGTGTAGTGATTGACCATGGAGTCCATATTGCCGGCCGACACCAAAAATCCGAGGCGCGGCTCTCCGAACACCGCGATGCTTTGCGGGTCCGTCCAGTCGGGCTGCGCGATAACACCTACACGATATCCGTTCGCCTCGAGCACGCGCGTGATGATGGCGGCGCCGAACGACGGGTGGTCGACATAGGCGTCCCCCGAAACGTACACGAAGTCGACCTCATCCCAGCCGCGCCTGCGTGCCTCGTCCATCGTCATCGGCAAGAAGCCCTGCGCCATCATTCATCCCTCCATCGGTTCGTACCGCGCCCTTCCACATGTGCGAAAAGCGCCATCCTGTTCACTGCAGACTCCGAGCATAAGCGTTATGCAATGCCGACAATGCTCCGTATCACATCACCAGCAATCATCTGCCCCATGATAGGGGGCATGAAAGAAAGCGTGCCGAGCTCCGTCCTTTCGCGACGCGTCGAGCCTTCAGCCGCCGCGACGGCAACGGGCTGCTCGGACGAGTACAGCACGCGCATCGCTTCTATGCCTTGCTTTCGTGCAAGCTTGCGAACAGAGCGGCACAGCGGGCACGATTGCGTCTGGTAAATGTCCGCGAACGCCAGCATCTCGGGATGGCATTTGTTCGCCGCCCCCATGCTGCCGACGAAAGCGATGCCGCGCTTTTCGGCATACGACGCCAACGCAAGCTTCGTCGTGACCGTGTCAACGGCATCCACGATGAAGTCAACAGGGCCCTCGAGAAAATCACCCACGTTGTCTGCGGTGACGAAGGCGTCATGCGCGACAATGCGCGTACCGGGAGCGATGTCGCGCACCATGGCGGCCATCACGTCGACCTTTCTTTTCCCGATCGTGCTGTAGAAGGCTATGGCCTGCCTGTTAATGTTGCTTTCCTCCACCGCATCGCGATCGACGAGCACAAGCGTCCCCACACCCGCGCGCGCCAAAGCCTCGACGCAGCTTGACCCCACACCCCCCAGACCGAAGACGGCGACGCGCGCCTCGGAGAGACGACGCAGGCCATCCTCGCCGATCATTCTCGCCGAGCGCTCCATGCGAGCGCTCTCGTCCTTGCATTTCATATCGGTCATAGCGCGCCTTCTTCCACCCATCGTCTGCAATACACTGCAGGCATTATCCCTGCTCAGTAATTTCTATACGTTGTATATTAATACCCCGTTAAAGAAGGAGGGGCGCCCGCACACCGCGAACGCCCCTCCTATGAAATCCTCAGTTCGACCGAATCCTCCAAACATCCTAGGAAGCGTCCTTGGCATCCTTCGCACCGTCATCCTGAGAAGACGATCCATCTCCTGCGTATTCCGCGACCAAGGCATCGGCCTTCGAAAGATGCTCGATGCCGCTATCGTAGCGTGCCTGGATCTCCTTAAGCTGGGTTTCCAGCGCGGACGTATCGGGGTTCTGGGAATTCTGCAAGGCGGCATAAGCTTCCACGTAATCGGACAGGGCCGTGCTCAATTCCTCGGCGCCTGCCTTGTACTCTTCGTGCACCTGGGAAAGCCCTTCGGGAACCTGAAGCTCGGAGATCTTCTCGAGCTTCTTCGCCGCCTCGGAGGCAGACTGGCGCATTGCCGCAATATCGCCCTCGGTGGCCGCCGTCCCAAACGATTCAAGGGCATCGGACGCTTCGGTGCTGATGCTGTTCACGCTTGCCATATACTCTCGATTCAGCTGCGCGGGAGTCTTTTTCTCGACATCGCCGCCGGAGCACGAAACCAAAAGCATGCAGAGGGCGCACACGGCGCACGCACAGGCCGCTATGCGAGAAATATGTTTCATACGATTGCTCATAGGTACCCTTTCATACGGTGTAGCACCGAAACTATACCAAAGAAAGAGCGACGCCCAAAAGCGTCGCTCTAATTTCCACATGAGGTTGCCTAGCCGTTACGCTCCTTTATCGAACGCCTAGGCGCATACCGCGTTTCGAGCGGCTCATGCGCGCGGCGTTACTGGCGGTCCTGAAGATGCTCGATGACCTCCGCAACCGATTGGGCTTCCGCGGAACTGCGGCACATGACGAAGATGGAGTCATCGCCCGCAAGCGTGCCTGCAACGCCTTTGAGCTGCGCGGCATCCAAAGCGACGGCAACGCCGCTCGCGATTCCGGGAGGAGTCCTTATGACGAGGAAGTTGTTCACAATCTCTATGGTTTCGACCAACTCCCCCACCATGCGCTGCAGACGCAGGTCCTCGGGCAAGACATAGTACCCGTCGCGCGATTTCGCAAGACCCATCCCCGCGATATCGCGCGACACGGTTGCCTGCGTGCAATCGTAGCCTTCGGAACGGAGTTGCTCCACAAGATCTCTTTGCGTCTTGATATTTCCACGCCTGATAATCTCACGAATCACATCGTGGCGCACTGCTCGCTTTGTCATCTTTCCCCCTCGATTTATACAAAGCAGAAGGCCGAGATGCCAGCCCTCGTCGCTATTCGGGCACCTGAAATACAATGTTCTGTATCATCTTTGTCCAATATTCACCTCTGAAGCTCATTTTGTCAACGAATCGGGACAAGAATGAATATTCACTGCACCAATTCGCTGCTTTTCGGCAATGCCGTACCATTTTTTGCGGAAAAAGCCGACAAAACGTCTTCTCTGTTGCATATTGCGTGTAGAACAATGCAACAGAGAGGAAACAAGACCATGATCTCTTCTTCGTCGACATCATGGAAGGGCTTTCATGCGCTACCATACGCTCAAACACGTTGCAAGGAGAAAACATGCACGATACCGACCTGTTCGCCCTTCAGGGCAAAGCCGATGAATACGACAGCCTCGCGCAACATCAGCCTGCCCGCAAACGCAACATCGAAGCGCTCGTTTCCTTTTTCCGAGCGGGCTGCAAGCGGGATTCTCGAGATGTTGGCATCGAGCTCGAGCATTTCCTCGTGGACGGAACCGGAGAGCCGCTCTCCTACAGCCAGCCCCACGGCGTCCGAGATATTCTCACAGGCCTTAGCGAACGCTACCCTCAGGTCACAATGCATAACGGGGACATCCTCGGCGTTGCAAAGCCCGGCATGAACGTCACCATAGAACCGGCCGCTCAGCTCGAGCTCTCCGCTGGACCGTTCCGCTCGCTCGATACCGCACGCAGGGTTTTCGACGAATTCGAATCCGACGTGGCGCGCGAACTTGAACCCGTATCCGGCAAATCCCTCGCCATAGGCTACGATCCCGCCTGCCGCGCCGTCGATAAAGAGCTCATCCCCAAAGCGCGATATGAATTCATGAACGAGTATCTTTCCGCCATTTCGCCATGGGGCCCGCGCATGATGCGCGCGAGCGCCTCCACCCAGGTTTCCATCGATTACCGCGACGAGAAGGACTGCGTCAAGAAGATGCGCGTCGCTTCGGTGCTCGCTCCCCTTTTCGCCCTTGTATGCGACAACGCCGCCGTCTTCGAAGGCGGTCCGCGCCCGCACAGGCTCATGCGCACTGAGGTCTGGAAATACTGCGACCCCGATCGCTGCAATACGCCCCCGCATGTTCTGGACGATGATTTCGGATTCGAATCCTACGCAGAATACATCCTCGACACACCCGCCATCGTTCGCGTCGACGATGCAGGCGAGGCGCACTACGACCCGCGCACGTTCGGGGAAATCTACGCGAACACGCCCATGAACCGCGCGAATGTCGAGCATGCCCTCTCTATGGTATTTCCCGACGTGCGCTTGAAAACATACGTGGAAATTCGTCCCGCAGACTCTATGCCCACCCCGTATGCGATTGCATACGCTGCGCTCATCAAGGGTCTTTTCTACTGCGATGAATGCCTGGAGGTTCTGCATGCCTCGTGTGAAAATGTCACCCTGGAAGACATTTGGCGCGCAAAAGAATCCCTTATGGAGAACGGATACCGCGGAAAAGCCTACGGCAGAAACGTCGACGAGATATGCGACGAGATGTTCAGTCTTGCACGTCGCGGCCTAAACGCGATCGCGCCGCACGAGAAAGACTACTTGGAGCCCCTTGCCAAGCTCGTTGCCGCACGCACAACGCTTGCCGACCTTTCGTAAACGTCGCCTGTTTCGCAGACGCCAGCCCGCTTGCGGGCATCGATCATTTCGAACGACGGCTCATGTCACAACAACGGTCCCAGGACACATGTCCTGGGACCGTTTTCATTCAACCTCTTAACGGCAGCATCCGACCTAATCTCAGCCGCCGAATTCACCACGGTTCAGCTAAGCGCGCTGCTCGGCCCCCGTGGCGTTTGAGACCTTCTTCACCAGGCGATCATGGGCCTTGTCCACTTCCTCGCTTGTAAGCGTACGGTCCGCCGCACGATAGGTGAGCGAATATGCCATGGATTTCTTGCCTGCGCCGATGCGCTCTTCGTCGCGGTAGACGTCGAACAGCTGCACGCCTTCGAGCAGCTTACCGCCTGCCGACGTCATGCACTGCATGAGCTTCTCGTTGGTGACGGATTCGTCCACCACGAACGCAGCGTCGCGTGCGACCGCGGGGAATTGGGGGACGTCCACGTAATCGCGAGCAGGACGCGCAGCGCGCTCGAGCACGGCCATGTCCAACTCGAATGCAACAACGGGCGCTGCAGCCTCGAAGGCACCAGCCGCAAGAGGATGGATTTCGCCGACCCAACCAACCACATCGCCGCCAGAAAGCATCTGAGCCGCTCGGCCGGGCTGCAGATGCGGAGCCTCTTCGGCAGAAAGGGCCTTGAAGCGAACCTTGGGCAGAGCCAATTCGCGGGCGATGGACTCAAGCACGCCTTTGCCGTCGAAGAAGTCAAAGGCCGCAGGAGCATTGTTCCAGGCCACAGAGCCCATGGCTCCAGCCAAAACGCCGGCAAGCTTGCGGCGTTCCTTCGGCTGTGCCGCACCCTCGCGAGCCGAGAACACCGTGCCGATTTCATAGAGCTGAATGTTGCTCACGCCGCGGCTCTGATTGTACGCTACGCTGCGCAGCAGGCCGGCAACGATGGTACGACGCATGCAAGACTGCTCGGCGTTCATCGGATTGATGAGCTCGGCCGCCTCGCCAAGGCCTTCTTCATTCATACGCAGTTTCTCGACGTCGTCTGCGGCGGCGAATGAATACGTCATGGTCTCGTTCATGCCGCACGCAGAAAGCGTGGCATGCAGCTTTGCATCCACGAGCTGCTGCGGAGTGCGCACGCCAAGGCGTCCGCGGCCTGCAGGCAACGTGGAGGGAATGCGGTCCATGCCGTAGAGGCGCAACACTTCTTCGTAAAGATCGATCTCGCGCTCAAGGTCGGGACGAAACGTAGGAGCCACCACGCGCAGCACGCCCTCGCCTTCGTCGGTCACGATGCAGCCCAAGCGGTCCAAGCAATCCGTAATGAACTCGACGGGGATGGCTTCGCCCATCATCTTCTGGAAGCGTTCGATGCGAAACGCCAGCACACGTTCTTCGGGCGTGCCCGCGGGCCATTCGTCAACGATGCCGGAGCATACGGTGCCGCCGGAAACCTCGGCAATCAAAGCAGCCGCGTAATCGGCGCGCTCATCGACGTCCATATCGTCAACACGACGCTCGTAGCGCAAAGAGGACTCGCTGATCAAGCCCAGATTGCGGCTCGTACGGCTGGTGTGCGCCGGACTGAATGCCGCGGTCTCCAGCAAGACGTTCACGGTGGCGTCGGTGACCTCGGAATCAAGGCCGCCCATGACGCCTGCCAGAGCCACCGCACGCTTCGGCGTGGCGATGACGGTCATGTCGCTGGTGAGCTCACGCTCGGTTTCGTCCAGCGTGACGAGCTTTTCGCCATCCTGGGCGGCGCGCACGATGATATGCGCCGCACCGTCTTCAAGGTCGAGCGTGTCGAAGTCGAAGGTATGCAGCGGCTGGCCGAGCTCGAAAAGCACATAGTTGGTCACGTCGACGATGTTGTTGATGGAGCGCTGGCCGATGGCGGTCAGGCGCTCGACGAGCCAATCGGGGCTGGGACCTACCTCGACGCCCTTGATGAGACGCGCGGTATAGCGAGGGCAGCGCTCGGCATCGTCGATAACGACGCTGACCTGGCCCTCGATGGATTCGTCTGCCTCTTCGAGCTGAGCTGTGGGTTCGCGCCAATCAAGACCGTACATGGCACCCACCTCGCGCGCGAAACCTACCATAGAAAGGCAGTCGGGACGATTCGGCGTGATTTCCAGGTCAATAACCGTATCGGTGAGGCCCAGATATTCGGCAATCGGCGTGCCCACGACAGCATCTTCGGGCAGAACCCAAATCCCCTCATGATCGGTGCCCAGGCCGAGTTCGCGCTTCGAGCAGCACATGCCGCAGCTGGCAACTCCGCGCAGTTTGGACTTCTTGATCTTAAAATCGCCGGGAAGCACCGCGCCAACCGTGGCTACGGGAACCTTGATGCCCTGGGCAATATTGGGGGCGCCGCACACGATCTGAATAGGCTCTTCACCGCCTACGTCAACCGTGACCACGTGCATGTGGTCGCTGTCAGGATGCTCCTCGCACGTTTCAACGTATCCTACGACCACGCCGTCGAAGGTGGCACCGAGCGTCTCAACGCCCTCGACGCCCGTTCCCGTCAGGTCCAAGCGGTCGCAGAATTCTTTAATATCGGAAGGCACGTCCACGTAATCGGACAGCCACTTCAAAGAAACTTTCATGCTCTTTTCCCTTCGAAACCTAGAACTGACGCAGGAAGCGCATATCGCCCTCGAGCAGCATGCGCAGGTCGGGCACGTTGTACTTCAAGCAGGCGATGCGCTCGACGCCCATGCCGAACGCGAAGCCGGAATATTTCTCGGGATCGATGCCCACGAAGCCGTAGACGTTGGGGTCAACCATGCCGCAGCCCAAGATTTCAAGCCAGCCGGTGCCTTTGCACATGCGGCAGCGTTCGCCGTTGTGCAGATGGCCCGTACCGCCGCACACGCCACAACTCACGTCGGCTTCGGCGGAAGGCTCCGTGAACGGGAAGTAATGAGCGCGGAAGCGAGTCTTGCGATCTTCGCCGAACATCTGCTTGCAGAAGTATTCGAGCGTGCCTTTCAGGTCGCCGAAGGTGATGCCCTCGTCTACCACGAGACCTTCCACCTGGTGGAACTGCGGGAGATGGCTGGGGTCGGCCACGTCGCGGCGATACACCTTGCCCGGCGCGATGATATAGATCGGAGGCTTCTGCTCTTCCATGGTGTGCACCTGCACGCCAGAGGTCTGAGTGCGCAAGAGCACCTTGGATTCGCCACGCACGGCCGCATGATCGCCGGAACGGTCTACCATGTAGAAGGTATCCTGCATGCCGCGAGAAGGATGGTCTTCGGGAGCGTTGAGCGCCTGGAAGTTGTAGTAGTCGGTCTCAACCTCGGGACCGCGGGCCACGGAGTAGCCCATGCCGAGGAAGATGTCCGAGATTTCGTCGATGATGCCGCTGATCAGATGACGCGTGCCCATCTGCTGCACACGGCCAGGAAGCGTGATATCCACCGCTTCGGCATCCATCTTCGCCAAAAGCTCGGCCGATGCAAGCTCTGCCTTGCGCGCCTCAAGCGCCGACTCCACAGCGTTACGCACTTCGTTGGCGGTTTTGCCCACCGTGGCGCGGTCTTCGGGCGCAAGCTGGCCCATGCCGCGCAAATATGCGGTCAGCGTGCCTTTCTTGCCCAGCACGCTCACGCGCACAGCTTCGAGCTCAGACGTGTCGGCAGCCTGCGCGATGCTGTTCAGCGTGGCGGATTTCAAATCGATAAGCTCGTCGATTATCGCCATGTCTCCTTCGCCTTTCCTTCGTGCGGGCACCTAACGCCCGCCCCAAACAAAAAAGAGCCTTCTTTCATCCCGGCTGAACCTCGCGGTTCAACATCCAAGGACGAAAGAAGGCTCTCGCGGTACCACCTTGGTTGACGGAGGCCTCGCACGGCACAACGGCTCAGGAAACGCCCGACCCTTCGACGTACGAAGGAGGAGGCGTTTACAAACGGCAACGTGCAACGCGCGGGCTGCCGCCCACTCGTTTGTTCTATAACGGGAACACCCGACGCGGCTTACTGTACGTCCATGCGCTTCGTGCACAAGGCACGAATGTCGGAAGCCCGACGACGCATCCCGCGTTCGGCCGCGCTGCTCGGAAGGGAATCAACGTGCGCTCTGCCGGATTCTTCCAGCCTGGGAATCCTTCTCTGGAGGCTTTGCCTGCACGATGCTGTCTTCGTCAGCGCATTTGCGTATCAAGCGATACAAAGTCGAAGTATAACGCAACTGCTAGCGCAGGATAAAGTGCCTGTGAGCAAAAACCGAGAATTGCAGCCGCCGGTCACTCGAAAAACTAAACGCAACGCTGCAAAGGTAAATGCAACATTGCGTTT
>OLRQ01000188.1_pt1 | contig 69728 bp, 65 predicted proteins | sample 1671971 | NCBI WGS metagenome assembly OLRQ01 (sample SAMEA3136631, study PRJEB25190) | human gut metagenome | biome: human gut; feature: human-associated habitat; material: faeces | place: Austria | collected 2013
TTCACTCACTTGAGCAATTGGAACAAGCTATTGTAGACTATATTGATTATTACAACAACAAACGCATTAAGGTAAAATTAAAAGGACTTGGTCCTGTGCAATACAGAACTAAGTCCTTTGTGTAAATTAATTGTCTAACTTTTTGGGGTCAGTACAAATCGAGTTTTTTTCTTTATGTTACTTAAACTGACTAGGAGTTCCTGTATATCCTGACCAGTCCTTACTATAAAAGCGATCATTCAATTTATAGCTAGGTGCAGGTGTTGGATTACTAACGAAAGAATTAACGACCCTGTCAAAGGCTACCCAACCTTTCCAGCCCATATGAATAGTGTCTTGCATAAAGTAAGGTTGATCGCCATCTTTTGAGAAATCTGCAATATTGGTAAATCCTTGACTTTCCAATTGATAACGGATTTTAGAAACCGTAGCATCATACATGTCCTGATTAAGTCCAGTATAAGCCATCCACTTGCTATTAACAGGTGGAATGACAAATATGACATTTGTATTTGACTTGGCAAATTGATTAAGAACCAGCTGTAAATCACCATATTCTTGAGAAACTTCATAGGAAAGATTTTTCTGGAAACCTTTAAGTTTACCAATCTTCTTAGATAAGCGTTCCTTATAAAAACGGTCATCAATTCCAAAGTCATTTGATTTGGTATGTGCTTCTGCATCTCTTACAGCAAGCTGATCAAGGGCATCATAAGAGAATTGGTCTGGTAACTCTTTAAGATAAGGAAGAACCTTCTTGTCATAATTAGCGTTATTTGACGCTGCTAAAGGGCTAAATAAGCTATCTTCTCGCCTATTTAGCTCTGCCATGAATTGAATATAGGTTTTATCGACAGTATTGAGATCTTGTCCTTTGGCCACTTTAGAAAGTTGAGATTTCATCGTTATCTCAGGTTTCATCTCTAAGATACGTTTAGCAGCATACTGTGAATTTGCATCCGTCTGATTTTGACTTAGGAAACTACTAAGTTGGTCGTTATTAAAGAACTGCTGAAAAGCTGCAGAATTATAACCTTTTTTAGTGAACCATTGCGGAGACAAGACGTACACAGCTGTACCGTTTTGTAATTCTGGAAGCATTTGTTGCATTCCCAAATATTGATTTAGAGAAGCTGACCCACGTTGTCCAATAAAGTATGGGCGATAGTTACGGTCGTATTTCTCTGCTAAAACAGCTGGATGAAGGGCATCAAAACGTAACCACTCACTAGACCCAAAGTAAGGTACAAAACGATGATTCTGGTCTGAAAGAGCGGTAGTTTTATTTTTCCGACTTTTAAAGTTCTCATTCGTCAGCGTTACTGCACTACGTTTTTCAGCCTCATAACTATATTTTCTGCCTTGTGGGTAGGCATATATAACTACTACTACCAAAACCAGGGCACAAATTACTGGACCAAAAATCTGCCATAAACGCTTAAGCATTGCGAAGCTCCGTTACCCCTTCAACAATCTTATTAGCTGTGTTCCAATCATCACGACCAAATTCTGAAACTGGGACACGAATATCAAAACGTGATTCCAATTCAACGATAAGTTCAACAGTTCCCATTGAATCAAGAACACCAGCATCAAAAAGGTCTTCATCCATCATGTCAGATACATCTTCCATGAACAGTTCATCAATAATTTCAATGACTTCTGCTTTTACATCCATTTTTAAATTTCCTTTACTTATTTTTTAGTGAACCAGAGATCATTCAAGAATCCAGAGAAAATCAAGAATGATAGCATAACTGTATTAAATGTGATAAAGATTCCCAAAGCCTTGGTCCATTTATTTTCGGGAAGAGGCTTAAGTCCTGCTTTTTTACGATCTTTATTAATGGTTTTCTTTTTACGTAACCAAGCATCGTTAATAACTAGACCAATACCATGGAATATACCATAAGCAATATAGTACCAAGTAATCCCATGCCAAAATCCCATAACCATCATATTGATGATATAAGCAACATTCGATGTGGTGTTACGATTTTTGAAAACCTTATTTCGCATGAGTACTATGACTAAGCGCATAAAGACAAAATCACGGAACCAAAACGACAGACTCATATGCCAGCGATTCCAAAATTCCTTCATATCACGGGAAATGAACGGTTTGTCAAAGTTAATAGGACTCTTAATCCCCATTAGATTTGAAACTGCGAGAGCAAACATTGAGTAACCCGCAAAGTCAAAGAAGAGATCAAACCCATAAACGTACATAACACCTAATGTGGGTAGATTAAAGATACCGCCTTGGCTCAATGCTTGTGCTTTTAATGGTGGTAAAAGCATACTCCCGAAAATCTGAGCTAAAACAAACTTATAAAGAAAACCAAGCATAATATATTTTACAGCTTGCTCTAACATGTTCAGCAGCTCGTCACGATTAGGAATTGACTGATAATCTTCATTAAAACGTTTGAAGCGATCAATGGGACCACTTGTGAAGGTCGGCATAAAGAGCATGAAGCGGAGGAATTCCCCTAGTGTGAACTCTTTAAGAACTCCATCACGCATCTCGATAATCATACCAACCGCACGGAAGGTTAAATAAGAGATGCCGAGAAAGTTTAAAAGTGACTGGGTTCCGTTAATGGTAGGCTCTACCTTAACAAGAATCAAGGGAAGAACAACAAGAAACGAGTGCAAATAGAAGACCCATTTATTATCCCTTTGACTACGATAACGTTTGTATGAGTATACCCAGATGATTTGCCAGACAATATAGAAAAGCAAAGCTAAGATTTGGCTAGCATGGGTACCTGTCAGAGCAAGAACGATAAAGGTAATACTTACCAAGCATTCATAAATAGCAAAGCGCTTTTTAAAGAATAGACCTATAAAGATTGGTAATAAGGCTATTCCAAGATAGATGAAATAGAAAGGATTACCGTAGGGTTCTAAATGGGGAAGCTGTTTCAAGAAGTCTATCATCGGTTATTAACCTCACTGATAAGACCCTTGATATCAATTTTCCCATTTGGTGTAAGAGGCAAGCTCTCACGATAGAGGAACTTAGTAGGCATCATGTATGACATCATGATATCTTCCAAGTCAGCTTTGATAGCCTTAGTAATATCGATGTCACGCTCAAACTGGTCACGTACGCCATCCTTAAGAATCACATAAGCCAAGAGGTTCTGAACCTTATGGTCTTTGTTATAACGTGGGACAGCTACTGCTGAATCGATATACTTAGACTTATTAAGGTTTTGGGAAACATCTTCTAACTCAATACGGAAACCATTAAATTTAATCTGAAAGTCCATACGACCACTGTAAAGAAGGAGACCCTCATCAGTCATAGTACCCACATCACCAGTATGGTAAGCAGGTAGACCATTAAACTCGAAGAAGGCTTCCGCAGTCTTTTCAGGATTATTCATATAACCTTTTGAAACTGCAGGACCCGATACGATAATTTCACCCTGCTGACCATTTGGAAGGATATTACCGTCTTCATCGATAATATAAGTTGGTGAATCTTCCTTGGTATAACCAATCGGTAGACGATTAAGAGTAGCTAGCATCTCATCAGTTACCGATACTGCTGACAAGGCAACAGTAGCCTCAGTTGGTCCATAAGCATTGACAATACGTGCTTCTGGGAAACGTTGGCGGAGTTTCTGAGCAGTCTTGACAGTCAACTCTTCCCCATCGAAATAGAAATGCGTAATTTCTGGCATCTTCTCTGCATTGAAGTCTTCAGACAACATTGCCATATCTGCAAATGATGGCGTGGATGTCCAAATGGCAATTGGAAGTGAAAAGATAGTTTCAAATAGTTGCTTGAAGTCCTGAGTAATAGCTGAAGGAAGCGCATAGAGTGTTCCTCCAAGTGCCAAAGTTGGCGCCCAGTACATTACTGATAGGTCAAATGAATAAGGCGGTTGAGCCAACATTTGAGGACGTTTTGGAGTCGCAAATTCCTTGTCTGTAATCATCCAGTTGGTGAAACTAAGAAGGTTATTATGCGAAATCTGAACTCCTTTAGGTTTACCTGTAGTCCCTGATGTGAAGATGATGTAATAAGTATCATCACCTTTAACAGGGTGGGTTACTTTATAAGTAGTCTTGTTAGCAAAACTTTCCTTCACTTGATCCAATGTCAAGATTGGTGCTTTAACATCCTCTAGTGGGAAGGCGTTAATAGCAATAATCAGACTCGGCTCTGCCACTTCAACAATAGCTGTCACGCGCTCAAGAGCTGAGTGACTATCAATTGGTATATAGGCGTGACCAGATTTAGTTAAAGCTACGAAAGTTGCCAACATTTCATATTCTTGACCGCCATAAACTACAACAGGTGATTTTTCTGGGATATCAAGGCTATCAATCTTAGCAGCTAAACTATCCGAATCGGCTTTCAAATCGCCGTAAGTATGGACTTCCCCTAAAATATTGTAAACAGGAAAGTCGGGTTGTGATTGAGCAAACTGCTCAATCGTTTCAATCATATCTTTAATTTTTGTACTCGTCATTATTCTTCCTAAAATTCGTTATAGATAAAATTACCTTGACCTTGTCCTAGGTAATTGTAGAGATAAATTAGGGCCATAAAAATGGCGAAATAAAGCAAAGTTTGTCCTAAAAAGACGAGGACATTTTTGTGTTTTAACATTCTAATTTTTGATACCTTTTTTATATAACATCCTTTATATTTTACCATCTTATCGGTATTTTTTCCAATAAAAAAGAAAAAATAAATCAATTTCATTTCTTTTTCATCTCTTACTTTCATTAATAAATAATACATTTAATAGCAAAAAAAAACAGAGCCTAAACGCTCTGAAATTTTTAATTATTTTGTGTTTTTTGGGCTGTCTGCATACGATAGTACATTCCCTTAGTCCTCATTAATTGATTATGTGTTCCATGTTCAACGATATCACCATTATTCATTACCAAAATAAGGTCTGCATTCTCAATGGTAGATAATCTATGAGCAATAATGAAACTCGTCCGACCTTTCATCAGTTTAGCAAAAGCTTCTTGAATAAGGAGCTCCGTACGGGTATCAATACTTGATGTTGCTTCATCCAAAATAAGAATTTTAGGAACATTGACAAATATACGAGCAATAGTTAGTAACTGACGTTGACCTTGTGAAAGAGATTGCCCTGCATCTTTCAAGAAAGTGTCATAGCCTAGAGGTAATTGTTTAATAAAGAAATCAGCATTAGCTGCTTTGGCTGCTGCAACTACTTCCTCTCGACTAGCTTTTGGATTGCCATAGGCAATATTATCATGGATAGTAGCTACTTTAAGCCAAGTTTCTTGTAGAACCATCCCAATCTGCTTGCGAAGACTCTCACGGGTATAATACGTAATATCTCGACCGTCTAGCAAAATTTGACCCTTATCCAAGTCATAAAAACGCATGAGAAGATTAATCAAAGTCGATTTTCCTGCTCCTGTTGGGCCAACAATAGCAACGGTACTCGCAGCAGGAATATCAATACTCAAATCCTTGATAAGAGGTTTATTTTGCAAATAGCCAAATTGAACATGATCAAATTGAAAATGTCCCTGAACTTCTGCTTCGTCCAAAACCGCATTTCCCGTTTCTGGTATTTCATCTTCATCTAAAATCATATATAGACGATCAGCACAGGCTAAAGCACTTTGAAGTTCAGATAGGACAGATGAAATGTCATTAAAAGGTTTGGTATACTGAGTGACATAGTTTAGGAAGGTAGTCAATTGTCCCACTGTAAATGTGCCGCCCGACATGATGCGATAGGCACCAACACCTGTAATGAGAGCGTAAAGCAAGCTATTAAAAAAACGTGTAGCTGGGTTAACCGCTGACGAGTAAAAGATGGCTCCCTGTGAATAGTTAGCATACTTACCATTAACCTCATTAAAATTGCGAACCATCTGGTCTTGAGCATTTAGAATTTGTACCAGAGCTTCCTGAGTTAGACTTTCTTCGATCAGCTGAGTCTGTTTGCCTCTCCACTTGGTTTGATTGCGATAGAGTTGATAACTCTTCCTAGCGATGAAACGAGTCACAAGCATTGATAAAGGTGTCATCACTAGAACTAAGAGCATCATGAACCAGTCTAAGCGAGCCATGGTAATGATTATGACAAAGATGGTCAAAAGCCCAACGAAAAATTGATTAAAGAACATAAGGAGACCATTATTCAATTGGTCACTATCTGTAGTCACGCGGCTAACCATGTCTCCAGTTCCTTGACGATCAAGATAACTGAATGGAATAGCATGAATTTTCATCATGACTCGTTCACGTAAACTTTCGCTATAAGAATAAATCAATCGATTATAAATCAAAGGGTTAAGCCACTGGATTGCACTATTAGCTAAGATAAGCAAAAGCATCTGCCAAATCAAACGTGACATCAAAAAGACAGCATTCATCTTAAGAACAGCATCTACTGCATCGCCAAGCAAAATAGGGAAGTAAACAGTCAAAGCAACTTGAACAATGGTCCCAACAGTTGCTAAGGCAAAGAGGTAACACTGACTTAGGATATCTTTACATAATCGTTTAAGCGTTGACTTGTTATTTCTAGCCTTCATCAGCGACCACCTTTTGATGTTGAGAATAATGAATGTCTTGATAGATTTTATTAGTGGCAAGCAATTCTTCATGATTACCAAGACCAACTTGATGTCCCTTATCAAGTACCAAAATTTGATCAACAGCTTTTAAGCTATTTGGTCTCTGTGAAATAATAATCAAACTAGTTGATTTAAGATTTTCTCTGATAGCCGCTAGTAGACGACTTTCAGTCAAATAATCTAAAGCCGAGGTCGAATCATCCAAAATTAAGAATGGTGCTGGTCGCATCAAAGCACGCGCAATAGTAAGACGCTGACGCTGACCACCCGAAAAATTACGGCCAAAAGACTCCACTGGCTCATCTAAGCCAAGCTCCTTTTCTCTTACAAAATCAGAAGCCTGAGCCATGTCAAGAGCATGCCACAGTTCTTGATCACTTGGTTCGTAATCAAGTCCCAATGACAAGTTTGAACGAATGGTTCCCCTAAACAACTCAGCTTTCTGTGGGACATAGGCAACCCAAGACCGCCACTCTTTGAGATTATTCGGCGACAACTGATTCTTAAAGATAGTCAAACTACCAAACTGAGGTTTATAAAGATTCATAATTAAATTGACCAAGGTCGATTTACCCGAACCTGTACCTCCAATAATCCCCAGAGACTCACCTTCAAAAGTCTTAAAGTCGATTTCTTGTAGCGATGGTTGACTAGCTGTAGGATAAGTAAAAGTCATCTTGTCAATTTCAAGAGCTATGCTTGGTTGATTTGGTTTCTTAATTATTAAAGGAGCTTCAATATCCTCATCTTGAAGATTGAAGATAGCTTGGACTCGTTTTGCCGAAATAAAGCTTTGGTTGAGATTCGTCAACATCATAGCTAATTTAAGGAGCTCCGCCAAAATCTGCAAAAGATAATTAACCAAGGCGATTAGCATACCTTGAGACAAAAGACCACCTTGAATTTGCACATTTCCTTGCCAAAGTATAGCAATTAAGGTCATATTAACAACCAAGAATGTCAAAGGACTAATGAGACTTGATATCACCCCTGTTTTAAGTTGCCACTTCTTCAACTCTTTATTGACAGTGGTAAAGTTATCTAATTCACGCTCACTCTGACCAAAAGCACGAATAACCCTCATGCCCTCGAGTTGTTGACGAGTATTGGTCACAATTGATTCATTAATCAATCGAATCTTAGCATACAGAGGATTGACAATACGACTAGCTAGTACAATTATAAGAGACAATACCAAGACCATACCAATAAACCATAAGGTTAAACGTGGGCTGATACGGAATGCCATAATAATGGCTCCCGTCACAATTATTGGTGCCCTTAAAAAGAGTCTTAAAAACTGATTAATACCTGTTTGAATTTGAAAGGTATCTCCAGTCAAACGTGTTACCAAACTTGAAGTACCTATCTCATCACGCTTTTCCTTTGACAATCGCATTATTTTTGCATACAAATCATTTGTTAAAGCTTGGGCATAGCCAACTGCTGCCCTAGATGAAAAATACTGTGCTGAAATAGCAACGACAACCCCAATCACGGCAAGTCCGAACAAGAGAAAAATCATCATAAACAGATGATTTTGGTCTCTATTTGGAATAGTTATATCGACAATTCCAGCAATCACCATAGGAACTAAGAGTTCGAAACTAGCTTCGATTAATTTAAAAACAGGTCCCAGGATACTATCTTTAACAAATCCTTTGAAATAAACTAATAATGCTTTCATTTGTCTTTCCTTAAGAATGGAGGTGGTTACTCTTAGAGACGAGAGAATATTCGTATCAGAAAGAGATTCAACTGCACTTCTTTGGCGTAATAAATATTTCCGCCATTTGTATAAAGTTTTCCCCCACCATAATACATGGCAACAGGTTGATAATAAGTATAGGTTTCCCCACTAGTGTTTCCTAGACTTGGAGCAACGACATCTTTAGAATAGGCATTTGCTAGTTCAACGGTGTTAACACCACCGTTATCAGCAACATAATCAATATAGGTCTTACCAAAGTTATAAGCTTGCACTGCTGTCCAAGGATCGACCTTATGGTGGACAGCTTCTTCAAGATTATCCGAAAGCACCTTCACCCCCTGACGGATACTTTCTTTTTGATCTGTAATGGAGTTGGTCACCCCCGTAGAACTTTCACTGGACTGCATTACGTCGTCTGTCTTTCCCTTGGTTTCTGTGTAAATCATAGCAAGAACCAAATCGACATTAGTTGTATTTTTAATGTCATCCTCTGCTAAGACCTCCTTAACCAGGGATTCATAAGTTAGGACATGTTGGATATTGGCATGGATTCGATAGCATTGGATACTTATTATGAACACTACGACAAAAACCACCAGACGTCTTATCCATTTAAACATATTATTTATTGACGATATCCTCGATATTTTTGATGAGAATAGAGTAGGTGCCATCAGGATTTTGAATAAATTCAACACTATCAGCATCCTGATAAACGTTGTTCGGCACAATTAACTCAATCCCATTTGATAACGATAGTTTTTGATTCTCCAATTTTTTAATTTGACGAGAATGGTCAATATCTGAAACCAAAATGGGTTCAGGAATAGCTTCTTTTAGCTCATCAACGAAGGTCAAACGAGCAGTCAAATTATTATCAAAGAGCTGGTCCGCTAATTTTTCAGGTGACAACTCTTGATCTTCTTCCAAATTATTGAAAATAGCAGATTTCATTTTTCCTTGGAAGTTAAAGTCATCCTGATTAAAATTCTCAGCAATCTTCTGAGCAGTATCTTCAATCATCTTAATCGATTTTTTAACAGACTGCTCAGGTTGGACCTGCAACAGATTTTCAGAGAAATAATTGGCAAAACTACCATTATGCTTAATACGTTTTTCAATCAGATAATACTGCTTACTACTACGGTTGATAACCAAAGCTTCATCTGGTGTCTGGGCCGCAGAAGGCAGATTATTTTGTGACAACTGAATAGGATGCTGACTATTTCCCAAAGAATGAACCAAACTATCCTTAAGAGCAATGCGCAAGAAAGCAAAATATTCTTGACCTTCTTTATCAAACTGAATAAAGACCAAATCATTGGTCTTTTGATCTTCAGAAATGACAAATTCTTCCTTCCAAAGTTTGGAAATTTTGACTGAACTTTCCATCAAATCATTTCCTATATGACTGATGAAAACATTCTCTGTATCGAAATACCCTCGTTTAGCCTCATCAGAAAAAACCTTAGAGAGTTTCTTTCTAAAATACTCATCTAAACGTGGCGTTATTTCAATAGGTGATTCTGCCAAAACCAGCTCCGTATCATTTGGCGAAAACTGATGAATGATAATGCGTTTAATATATAGATCTAACATAATTTATTAATAGAGTGGGAAAGCATCTGTAAGAACTTTAACGTCTCCACGAATGCGTTCCAAAACTTCAGGTTTATCGTGATTTTCCAAAGCTTCAACCATCCACTCTGCAATCTGACGGCTCTCAGCTTCACCCATACCACGGCTTGTAATTGCTGGACTACCGACACGAATACCAGATGTTTTGAATGGAGATAACTGCTCATAAGGAATACTATTTTTGTTCAAAGTAATATTTACTTCTTCAAGAACGTTTTGCGCAACCTTACCATTTTCGACAACTTTAGTAACATCAACCAAGAAGAGATGATTATTAGTTCCACCTGAGATTACTCGGAAATCTGGATGTTGGTTGAAAACGTCCGCCATGGCAGCAGCATTCTTGATAACATTTTCACCGTATTCCTTAAAGGCAGGGTCAAGTGCTTCTTTAAGAGCGACAGCCTTGGCAGCAATAACGTGTTCCAGTGGGCCACCTTGCAAACCAGGGAAGACCGCAGAATTCAATTTCTTAGCGATATCTTCATCATCAGTCAAAATCAAACCACCACGAGGTCCACGAAGTGTCTTGTGGGTTGTTGTAGTTGTCACATGTGCATAAGGAACCGGACTTGGATGATGACCAGAGGCTACAAGACCTGCAATGTGAGCCATATCTACCATGAGGTAAGCACCTACAGCATCAGCGATTTCACGGAATTTAGCAAAATCAATGATACGTGAGTATGCTGAAGCCCCTGCCACGATAAGTTTGGGTCTCACTTCTTTTGCTTGAGCAAGGATAGCATCATAATCAAGAAGTTCACTTTCCTTATCAACATTGTAAGACACAAAGTTATAGGTCTTACCAGAGAAACTAACTGGTGCACCGTGTGTCAAGTGACCACCCGCTGACAAATCCATCCCCATAACTGTATCACCAGGTTGGATTAAAGACATGTAAACAGCAGCATTGGCTTGGCTACCTGAGTGAGGTTGCACGTTAGCAAATTTTGCCCCAAAAAGTTTCTTAGCACGTTCAATGGCAAGAGTCTCAACCACATCAATAACGGCTGTACCACCATAGTAACGTTTACCTGGATAGCCTTCTGCGTATTTGTTAGTCAAGAGCGTTCCTTGAGCAGCCATAACGGCTTTAGAAACCACGTTTTCAGAGGCAATCAATTCAATATTATTTTGTTGGCGTTCTGCCTCAGCATCGATGGCGTTCCATAGTTCAGGGTCAAATGCTTTGTAATCTTCTTTATCAAAAATCATTGAGGTCTCCTTTTAGGTCTAATAGGCTTTCAAACAACTCACCCACAAACAGTCGAAAGTTATCTCACTCTTTCTCAAGTCTCTGTTAGTCATTTTATTCTATAGTCAACTCTGGAAGAGCTGCCAATAGGTCATCTTTTGTTATTTTCCCTTGTCTGAGAATCCTAGCAGGTGAAACCGACAAATCCAAAATCGTCGAATCTACACCTAACAAGGCATTATCATCCTGATAGCCAGTCACCTGAAAATCAAATTGCGCTCTAATATCGTCGAAATGACGACCACTTTCCTTTCCAGACTTATTGGCTGATGGACCAATCAAAGGCCCCTCAGCTTGAATCAACTCTCTAGTTACGGGATGGTTTGGTAATCGAAATCCAACCGTTGCCAATCCTGAATTAATCCATCTAGGTACTTGATCATTAGCTTTTAAGATGATGGTCAGAGGTCCAGGCAAAAAAGCATCGTACAATTGTTTCAAATACTTGGGTTGCTCCTTTGAATAGAAAAGGATATCTTCATACGAGGCTACATTCAAATTCATGGCTTTGTCTCTAGGCCGATTTTTTAGCTCATAAACATAATCGACTGCTTTCTCATCCAAAGCCTTGGCAAACAGACCATATACGGTCTCTGTAGGGAGAACAACCGCCTCACCATTATTCAAAGTTTCTCTTAACTGTTTCTTAATTTCCATCATCCATCACGACCATTCTATCCTGTCCAAATTGATCCTTAAGGACACGCACATGCTTATCTGGAAAATGTAGTGACAAAAGTTTCCTTAAATCTTCGCCTTGCTTATAGCCTATCTCAAAATAGAGTTTTCCTTGAGGATTTAGATACTTATCTGCGTCCTCAAGGATTTGTCTATAAATGGCAAGTCCATCTTCATCAGCAAACAAGGCCATCTTGGGCTCGCTAGTCAAGACATTTAAACCAACTTCGTCCTTATCATTTTCAGAAATATAAGGAGGATTCGACACAATGATATCAAAACAACCGGAGACATTTTCAAAAACATCCGCTAGAACAAAGCTGATATCTACCCGATTTAGCTTAGCATTATCCTTAGCAAGTACCAAAGCATCAGCTGATAAGTCACTAGCCGTCACTTGCCACATAGGACGACTCTTTTTCAGGGAGACCGCAATAGCACCACTGCCAGTGCCTATATCAAGAACCTTGAGTTCTGTGTTCGGGTTTTCTGCCAAAATTAGGTCCACTAATTCCTCAGTTTCAGGACGAGGAATCAAAACACGCTCATCAACTTGAAAACGTAGACCATGAAATTCCTCATAACCTAAAATATATTGGGCAGGCTTGTGAGCCGTAAGTTGCGTGAAAATATGAGCTAAAAGATTTCCGTCTTCCTCCGAAACTTCCTGTCTCAATTGAAGAACAAAATGAGTCAAATCCCATTGTTTCAAACTACGATAAACAAAGGAAATGGACTCAGGTTCTTCACCGATAGCTTCAAGCTCCTTCTCGTAACCGGCCAGGACATCCGCTAAAATCATTTGTTAAGCTCTTCCAATTTTTGTGTTTGATCGTAAAGAACCAAAGCATCGATAACTTCATCCATTTTACCAGCCAAAATCGTATCTAATTTTTGAAGGGTCAAACCAATACGGTGGTCTGTGACACGGTTCTGTGGAAAATTATAAGTACGGATACGCTCTGAACGATCCCCTGTACCAACCGTAGATTTACGCTCAGCATCTTGCTCATCTTGAGCAATTTGTGCAAAATGGTCCGCAACACGCGCACGGATAATCTTCAGGGCTTTATCACGGTTTTTCTGTTGGGTACGTTCTTCTTGCATCTCAACTTTAATTCCAGTAGGAATGTGAACCATACGCACCGCAGTTGCAACCTTATTGACGTTCTGTCCACCGGCACCAGAGGCGTGATAGATATCGACACGAAGATCCTTAGGATCGATTTCGTACTCCATTTCTTCAACTTCTGGCATTACCAAAACAGTTGCTGTAGAGGTATGAACACGACCTTGACTTTCAGTCACAGGGACACGTTGTACACGATGTGCTCCAGACTCATATTTGAGTTTAGAGTAGACTGATTCTCCTGAAACCATGGCAACCACTTCCTTGATACCACCAACACCATTGTATGATGCTTCCATTACTTCAAAGCGCCACCCTTGTGTTTCAGCGTATTTTTGGTACATAGCTAGGAGGTCACCCGCAAACAAGGCAGCCTCATCTCCCCCAGCAGCCCCACGAATTTCAAGGATGATATTCTTGTCGTCATTAGGGTCTTTTGGCAAGAGGAGAATTTTCAAGCGTTCTTCATACTCTTCTTTAGCTGCTTTGGATTTTTTAAGTTCTTCCTTAGCCATTTCTTCCAAATCAGCATCACCACTAGCTTCCTTAATCATCTCTTCAGCATCTGAGATATTTTGGATAACTTGCTTGTACTCACGGTAAGCTATGACAGTTTCACGGGTGTTAGCCTCTTCACGCGACAACTCCATGAAGCGTTTGGTATCTGATACAACTTCAGGGTCGCTAAGCAATTCGCCCAATTCCTCATAACGGTCTTCAACCGCCTGCAACTGATCATAAATGTTCATTTGTTATTTTTCTCCTTATATACCTGATAGTTATCTTTAATTCTATTTCAAAGGAACTATTCTTTCTCGAGGCGGATTAAACCAATGTTTTCGGCAAACCGAGATATAACTTTCGTGACCTCCAATTTGTACCTGTACCCCCTCATAGACTGGCTCACCATCTTCCATGCGTAGAACCATGGTTGCCTTTCTCGAACAGTAGTGACATATGGTCTTAATCTCTTCGATTTTATCAGACAAAAGCAAGAGATACTTAGATCCTTCAAATAGATTGTTTTGAAAATCATTTTTGAGACCAAATGCCATAACTGGGATATCTAACTCGTCAACAATTCGTGCCAAATCATAGACATTTGCACGAGTTAGAAACTGTGCTTCATCAATCAAAACGCAATAAGGCCGCGGACTTATATCATCAATGTAATCAAAAATATCCGTGTCATTCCCAATTGGATAAGCCTTACGTCTCATACCAATACGACTGGAGATATAGCCGACCTCGTCTCGATCATCTAATCGACTGGTCAGTAGCACTACCGGCTTTCCTTGCTCTTCGTAATTATATGCAACCTTAAGAATCTCAATGGATTTCCCAGAATTCATGGTGCCGTAGCGAAAATAAAGTTGTGCCACACCAGACTCCTCTAAAATTTTTATTGTACCTATTTTATCATAATTTTAAGCGCAAAAGGGAGAGAGTCCGAACAATTTTTGAAAAAAGTTCGTCTTACTCCCTTAATTATAAAGTGGGACTAAAAAGTAACTTAAAACTTTTCAATAATCTTCTCTTGTGAAACTCCTCAACTCTAAAATACTATTTGAGGTCCTACTAAATAAGAAGTATCGTTACTACCACTTCCTTATGAATAGGCTTTAGCTAATCGTGCAAGGAGTTCTTCTTTCTCTTCATCACTAGCAAAGGAAGCTTCAATCGCTGTCTTATTATGTGCATAGAAATCTTGAACTGTGCTATCAAAATACTTGTGATAGAGTTCGTATTCCTTAGTTAAATTTGTATCAGAAACCGTACGATTGTCTGTATTAATCGTAATGTTAGCACCTGCTGCTTTCATTTTAAGGTATGGAAAATCATTAACAGTCACTGCTGCCTTGGTCTGTAGATTACTTGTTAAGCATAACTCACCCGTCACACCGTTTTTGACAAATTCATCCAAAAGTTCTGGTTCTTGAGCCAGGATAGTCGCATGACCATTACGCTTAATTCCCATAGCAATTGACTCAGCAAGAAAAGCCGGACAGCCACACTCACCAGCATGAAAGGTCATAGGACGGTTGTAACTTTTGACTTGTTCAATAAGAGGTTTAATAGCTGCAGGTCCATAATTAAGCTCATCTCCAGCGAAATCAAAACCAACAAAGTCACTATCTCTGACTTGATTAGCTTCATCAAGAATACGAGCTGTTAATGATTGATCTGATTGGCGCATGCCACAAACCAGTGCCTTAGCAATAATACCAAATTCTTCTTGAGCTTGACGTAATCCTTGACAAACAGCATCAATTGTCTCAGTGACAGTCAATCCCTTATCCATCGACAATTCTGGTGCGAATCTCACTTCAATATAGATAACATTTTCTAAAGCAGCTTGTTTGGCAACATCATAAGCAGCAATAGTTAAAGCCTCATTAGTTTGTAGTAAGGGGCGAATATAATCAAAGGACTCTAAATATTCTAGGAGACTCTCACAGGTAACCGGCGCTGTCACGTGCTGTTTGAGCTCCTCATCATCCTCAGGCAAATCAATCTGTGCCAACTCAGCTAGGTGACGAATGGTACTTAAAGATAAAGAACCGTCCAAATGGCAGTGCAATTCTATTTTAGCCAACTTATGAAAGTCAATAGCAGTCATATTTCTTTTCCTCTCTAAATAATATTCTATTAATTCAGATAAAATGATTTATAATCTTATCTTACCTATCAAGAATCAATATGTCTTCTCCAAAAGAACGTAGTCGATTCTTGAAATGCCATCAGAATTTTGTTAGGATGTGACTATCAAGAATACAAGGAGAAACTTTATGTCTGACTATATTTTACCAGAAGTTTGGGAAAATCCAACCTCTATGGGAGGTGCCTGGGGTGGCCTCAATCAACCTACAGCTGGTGCACGTTTTGAACAAACTTTACCTAAAGGTGACCAACCTTTCCAGCTCTATACTTTCCCAACACCAAATGGTATCAAGGCAACTATCATGCTAGAAGAACTGAAGGAACTTGGTGTGACTCAAGCGGGTTATGACGCTTATCGTATTAAGATTGGTGACGGTGACCAATTCGGCTCAGACTTTGTTGCAATTAATCCAAACTCAAAGATTCCAGCCATGATGGATTATTCTGAAGACCAACCAGTTCGTGTCTTTGAATCAGCTAACATCCTCCTTTACTTAGCTGAAAAATTTGGTAAACTCATCCCAACTGATCACACAAAACGTACGGAAGTTCTCAACTGGCTCTTTTGGCAAACAGGTGCTGCTCCTTTTCTAGGTGGTGGCTTTGGGCACTTCTTCCACTATGCACCTGAAAAAATCGAATATGCCGTCAACCGTTTTGCCATGGAAGCCAAACGCCAACTTGACTTGCTTGATAAAGAATTAGCAAACAAACCTTATATTTCTGGGGATGAATACACCATCGCTGATATTGCTATCTGGTCCTGGTATGGCCGTCTTGCTCAAGATAAGATTTGGGACAAGGCTGGTATTTTCCTTGATGTTAAAGAATACAAGCACCTTCAAGCATGGACTGAGAAGATTGCTAACCGTCCAGCAGTTAAACGCGGACTTGAAGTCGAATATAAAGAGATCTAATTTTTGTAACGGTTTGCCTAGGCTAACCGTTTTTCTATAATTTCATGATATAATAAAGGCAAACTCACAAGGAGACAAACATGACTTTATTTCAAGCAATTTTAGAAAAAATCAAAGCCTACGACACTATTATTATTCATCGCCACCAACGACCAGACCCCGATGCCATTGGTAGTCAGATAGGGCTAAAAGAAATTTTAAAAACAAACTTCTCAGATAAAAAGATTCTTGCAACAGGTGTCAATGAACCTACCCTATCTTGGATTGCTGAGATGGATGAGGTGCCCGACAATGATTATGAAGGTGCTCTTGTTATTGTTACCGATACAGCCAATACTCCACGTATTGATGATGATCGTTATGATAAGGGAGACTTTCTTATCAAAATTGACCATCATCCTAACGATGATGCTTATGGAGACCTGCTTCTGGTTGATACCTCTGCTTCAAGTGCCAGCGAAATTGTGACCGACTGGGCTCTCACTCTTGGTCTTTCCTTGTCAGATGCTGCTGCTCGTGTTCTCTATAATGGTATTGTTGGCGATACGGGGCGATTCCTCTACCCATCTACAACACCTAAAACACTACAAATCGCTGCTAAACTTCGCGAATATGACTTTGATTTTGCATCTATGGCTCGGCGAATGGATAGTTTTCCTTTCAAAATTGCTAAACTTCAAGGCTATGTTTTCGATAATCTTGAAGTTGATGAAAATGGGGCAGCTCGCGTCGTCTTAACTCGAAAAGTTCTTGATGACTTTAATATCACTGATGCTGAGAGTTCTGCTATTGTTGGAACTCCTGGCCGGATTGATAGCGTTGAATCATGGGCTATTTTCGTAGAGCAACCTGAGGGCCATTACCGTGTACGTCTTCGTAGTAAAACCATTGTCATCAATGAAATTGCCAAACGCCATGACGGTGGAGGCCATCCACTTGCTAGTGGAGCCAATTCCTACAGCTTAGAGGAAAACGAACAAATCTATCAAGAAATTAAGGATACTGTTGCCCATGCAACTCACTAATCGTCGTGTACATCTCATGGGGACTGTGATTGATGTCTCCATCTATCATAAACAGCCAGAGCCTCTACTTGATCAAGTTGAAGCGTTGCTTAATCTTTATAATAAGCGTTTTTCCGCCAATGATGACAGTTCCGAACTCATGAAAATTAACAAGGCGGCAGGCTTACATCCTGTGAAGATCCACCCAGAACTTTTTGAACTTATTTCTCTTGGGAAATGGCACAGTTGCCAGCCGGGCAGTCACCTTAATATTGCTATTGGACCTCTCATTCAAACTTGGCGAATCGGCTTTTCTGATGCAAGGCTTCCCTTTCCTGAAGAAATCACTCTGCTCCTAGATATTATTAATCCCAATGCTATCGTTCTATCCGAGGAAAATCAAAGCGTCTTTCTCCAAGAAAAAGGCATGAAAATTGATCTTGGTGCTCTGGCAAAAGGTTATATTGCAGATCGTATTGCAGATTATCTTAAAGCTGAAAATGTCACTAGTGCTCTGATTAATCTGGGTGGCAATATCCTAACATTTGGACCAGCCTTACACAATCCTGATCAAAAATGGCGAATTGGTATTCAAAATCCTAAGGAGACTAGAAATACTAACCTTCTAGTACTTGCCATAAGAGATCAATCTGTAGTTACTTCAGGGATATATGAACGCACTTTTGAGATAGATGGCAAAACCTATCATCATATTTTTGATAGTCAAACTGGCTATCCAGTCTCTAGTGACCTAGCTAGTCTCACCATTATTTCATCTCTCTCAGTGGATGGCGAAATTTGGACCACCCGTTTATTTGGACCAAGTCTCGAGCGCATTTTCCAGGAAGTTAGCTCACAACCTAATCTTGAAGCAATCATAGTTGATAAAGATAATCACTGCTTCCAGACAGCTGGCATATACAAGATTCGACTTTCCTAAAAAATAGTAAAAAAGACTTGCCAAGAAGACTAGCTTTTGATAAACTAAAATAGTTAAAAAAACTATGGTATGGAAAGTACCATGGCAGAAAGGAAATATTTTAACATGAAAAAAGATATCCATCCAGATTACCGTCCAGTAGTATTCATGGACACAACTACTGGTTATCAATTCCTTAGCGGTTCAACTAAACACTCAAACGAAACAGTTGAATTCGAAGGTGAAACTTACCCACTTATCCGTGTAGAAATCTCATCAGATTCTCACCCATTCTACACTGGCCGTCAAAAATTCACACAAGCAGACGGACGCGTGGATCGTTTCAACAAAAAATACGGTCTCAAATAAGCAACCTCTTGTTGTTAAGCCATTTCAATTGGAATGGCTTTTTTCTGTGTTCTCGGCTATAACCTCTCCTTCATATTTAGAATTAAAAAAAAACAGCTTCCCAAGGGAAACTGTTTAATCATCTTATCCTGCTTTACCAATAGCCAAAGCCCAGATAAAGAAAATAGCAAATCCAAACAAGAAAATCAAACCTGCAATAGCAAGCCCTTTCAACCAAGTTGGAAGGTTTTTCTTCTCATTTGTAACAAGGACATAGTTCAAAAGTGCAAAGAATGGTGTTGTAAGGAAAGAACCAATCATAGCGAAACGAAGCATTATTGCTACTTGACCTTGGAAGAAGAAAATAATGATAAGACCAAGAATAGATGTCAAGGTCATCCAAACTTTCAAAGGTGACTCATTAGAATCTTCTTTGTTAAACAAAAGACAAAGAGATGTTTCATTCACACGTGAGTAACCATCAATAACTGTAATTACAGTACCGAAGATACACAAGAAAGCAATAAAGGTAATCAAATAACGTGACCAGTCACCAAGTACTGATGCGTACATATCGACAAACTGAGCAATATACTTAGCCGAAGCAGCTTCAACAGGTTTACCAGTTGGATATTGGATAAGGGCACCAAGTGCTACAAAGAATACTGCAAGTATAGCTGCTCCGATATAACCAACGTTAAAGTCAAAGAGTGCGTCTTCGCTATTAAAATCAACTGTTTTCTTTTTCTCAGCTGACCAAAGTGAGTTGATAGCTGAAATCTCAATTGGAGCAGGCATCCATCCAAGAAGTGATACGATAAATGGAAGGGCAACTAGCTGCCATGGTGATTTTTCAACGAAATCAGCTCTGTACTCCGGATGTTTGATTGCCGCAATAACAACTGCTGCTACTGTTGCAATAGTCAAAGCCGACATGATCCATTTAGCCATACCGTCAAGAAATTTGTAACCACCAAAGAGTAACATACCCCAGATAATTGCCACCAAAATAATTGACCATGTAGTAATACTCAAACCAAGCATTGGAAAGGCACTGGCAATGATGGCTGAACATAGAATGGAAACTCCCGCTGTGTTAACCAAGGCTGAAAAGACATTCAAGATGAAGAATACCCAGAGGTAAAATTTTCCCTTTTTAGCGTAACCTTCAACTAAAGTTTTTCCTGTATCTGCGGTATATTCCGCACCAAAACGGAAGAACGGATACTTGAAGACATTGGCAAGAATAACCAGACCTAGTAAGGCCCATCCATAAGAAGCACCCGCTTGAGTTGAGGAAACGATGTGGGAACCACCTACAGCAGCAGATGCCATTAGGATACCTGGTCCCATTGCTTTTATTTTACTACGCCAGGTAGACTGATTAGTTGCCTCTATTTTTGACATAAAAAATCTCCTAAAACAAATTTTCAGAATAATCTGAATTGGTAATTACCATTTTACACAATTGTTGGAATAATTTCAATAGCTTTTCACATATTTTCTGAAAAATTGGCTCTATAATTTCTGTAGTGGGTAAAACCACTGTAGAGATTATAGAGCTTTTTAAGTATACACAAAAAGTCCCATAAGAACTATAATAAAGAGCGACAAAACCATCATTAGGAAGAACTCATGAGGCTTATTAAGAATACCACAGAATTAATCGGAATTAAAGACCCTAACATCATTATTTCTCTTGTTTTTGAAACGGATATTCATATCGAGGTTCAAGCAAAACTGGAATACCAATACTACTACGTCTTAAAAAGCGTCGCTTCCAGTGTGAAAGTTGTAGGCAAGTCACGGGGGCTGAGACATATATCGTTGAGAAAAACCACCAAATTTCAAATCTAGTCCGACAAAAGGTCTCACAACTCCTCACTGAGAAGATATCACTCACGGATATTGCCAGAAGACTTCATGTATCGACGTCCACTGTCTATCGCAAACTTGACCAGTTTAATTTCAAGGAACATTATGACAAACTACCAGCTGTTATGTCCTGGGATGAGTTTAGTTTCAAGAAAGGTGAATTCGCTTTTGTGGCTCAAAACTATGAGAACAACAAACTCATACCCATCCTCGATAATCGCCGCCAAACCACTATTCGAAACTTCTTTTTGAAGTATCCATTGAAAGTACGCCAAAAGGTAAGGTTTATCACGATGGATATGTCAGGAGCTTTATATGCCACTAGTTCGAAGACTTTTTCTAAATGCCCAAATTATTATTGATTGTTTCCACATCATCCAGCAGCTTGATCGAGCCTTTTTAAAGACAAGAATTGCCATTATGAACCAGTTTAATAAGAATTCACTACCTTATTGAGATTTAAAAAATCACTGGTGACTCTCTCAAAAGGACAGCCGTAAGTTATCTTGTAAATCATTTCATTCGAAAACCTTTTGTCAAACCTTAAACCCACATGAAGTCCTTGAGAAGACACTGGATTTCTCAGAAGAGTTCGCTAATTATCACAACCTCTATCACCTTTAGGAAGCGTGTTTTCATCACTCTGAACATTCAAAAAGAGAAGACCTATATGGTCCTCTCTAGATGTTATCTTTTCGTCACCCACTACAGCTAACAAAGAGCAACTCTTTTTAGCTTATTTTGCTTTAAACCTCGAAACCTTCTGCCACAACTTCAGCAAAGTTTTCTTCGATAATGCTAGCACAGTGATTACAGATAGTCGCGTTGTAGCTACGTTCTTTAGTAGTTGGATCAATACGACGACAACGGTCACATACTTCACCTTCAGCACGTTCTACTGTGAATGAAACACCTTGGAATCTTACAGCAGATTCAGGAACATCTCCTTCAGCAATAGTTAGAGCTGAAACAATCAAAAGTTGAGCAAGGTTAGTATTCAAACTTTCGAGAAGTTCTTTTACTTCAGCATCTGGATAGATAGTTAAATGAGCTTCAAGCGATTTACCAATAACTTTTTCATTACGAGCTTCTTCCAAAGCTTTTTGAGCTTTTCCACGGAAGTCCATGAAGGCATTCCATTTTTCAAGAAGTGCATCTTGATTAGCAAAGTCTTCTGCTTCTGGCAACTCTGACAATTGAACATAGTCTTCATTTTCAAATTCAAGATATGACCAAATTTCTTCTGCAGTATGAGGAAGGATTGGAGTCAAGAGTTTTGTAATCTTAACAAGGATATCGTAGAAGACTGTTTGCATTTGACGACGTTCAAGTGATTTAGCACTCTCAATGTAAACGACATCTTTAGCAAAATCAAGATAGAAGGCTGACAATTCAACATTAATGAAGTTAACTAAAGATTTGTAAATAGTCAAGAATTCGAAGTTTTCATAGGCATCACGAATATTCTTAACCAATTGGTTAAAACGAATAGTCATATATTGATCGACAGAGCGCAAATCTTCAAATGCTACTGCATCAGTTGTTGGATTGAAGTCAGAAGTATTAGCAATCAAGAAACGAAGTGTGTTACGAATCTTACGATAAGATTCTGATACTTGGCTAAGGATATCCATTGAGATACGAACATCATTGCTAGTATCTACACTTGTTACCCAAAGACGAAGAATTTCAGCACCAAATTGTTTCTCAACATCACTAGGAGCAATTGTATTTCCAAGAGATTTGGACATCTTTTCACCCTTACCATCAAGTGCAAAACCTTGAGACAAGAGTTGTTTATATGGTGCAACACCATGGTTGGCAACTGAGGTGATAAGTGATGAGTTGAACCAACCACGGTATTGGTCTGAACCTTCGAGATAGAGATCAGCTGGATATGTTAACTCTGGACGGTTTACAACAACACCATTCCATGACGATCCTGAGTCAAACCACACATCCATAATATCATTTTCTTTAGTGAACTCACCATTTGGTGAACCTGGATGTGTGAAACCTTCTGGAAGAAGATCTTTGGCATCACGTTCCCACCAAATAACTGATCCATGCTCTTCAAAAAGTTTAGCTACATGTTCAATCGTTTCTTCAGTCATGATTGGTGTTCTATCTTCAGCATAGAAGATTGGGAGTGGAACACCCCAAGCACGTTGACGAGAAATTACCCAGTCACCACGGTCACGAATCATGTTGTAAAGACGAACTTTACCCCACTCAGAATGAAATTTAACTTTTTCAATTTCATCCAAGATTTCTTGACGGAATTTAGAAACAGATGCAAACCATTGTGGCACTGCACGCCAGATGATTGGTTTCTTAGTACGCCAATCAAATGGGTATGAGTGAGAGATTTCTTCTTTCGCAAGAAGTAAATCTCCAAGTTTCTCCATAACAATCGGAGCTACTTTATCGTAGAATTTACCAGCAAAATCAGGACCGGCGTTTTCCATCATGATTCCACGTTCGTTAACAGTTACTACAACCTCAAGACCATTAGCAACACCTACGTTATAGTCATCCTCACCAAACCCAGGAGCTGTATGGACGATACCTGTACCAGAGTCTGTTGTAACATGCTCACCAAGAATTACAAGTTCATCAACTTCACTGTCCCAAGGGTGCTCTGTAACGATTTGATTTAATTCATCACCACGGTAAGTATTAAGAACTTCTACTTCTTCCCAAGCAAATTTCTCAGAAAGACTATTTAGCAATTCAGAAGCAACAATAAACTTACGAGTTTCTCCGGCAGGTTTTACAAGAACATACTCAATATCTGCACCTACAGTCAAACCACGTGAAGCTGTCACTGTAAATGGTGTTGTAGTCCAAACAACAATATAAGTATCAGTATCTAAAACACCTTTACCATCTTTAACCTTATTGGCATAGTAAAGAGATGTTGAAACCAAATCATGATATTCAATCTCTGCTTCAGCAAGTGCCGATTCTGATGACCATGACCAGTATACAGGTTTCGCACCTTGATAGATATAACCCTTTTTAGCCATTTCGCCAAAGACACGGATTTGGGCTGCCTCATAGTCTGGTGTCAAGGTAACATAAGGATTTTCCCAATCAGCTGAAACACCAAGACGTTTGAAATCTTCACGTTGCTTATCAACTTGTGAGAGTGCATAATCACGACACATCTTAAGGTATTCAGCGCGATCAAGTTCTTTACGTTTTACGCCTTGCTTAGCCAATACCTGTTCAATTGGCAAACCATGTGTATCCCACCCAGGAATAAATGGAGCATAGAAACCAGACATTGATTTAGATCGAACAATGATATCCTTAGAAATTTTATTCATCGCATGACCCACGTGAATATTACCATTGGCATAAGGAGGGCCATCATGAAGTGTGAAGTGTGGTTTACCTTGATTCAACTCTTGACGACGTTGATATACTTTCGCTTCTTCCCACTCTTTTTGCCAGATTGGTTCTTTATTAGGAAGTCCAGCACGCATTGGAAAAGATGTCTTACCTAGATTTAATGTTTCTTTAAGTTTCATTATATCTCCTCTTTAATTTTTTTATACTAAATAAAAAGAGCCTTCATCAAAAAAGGACGAAAGCTCGTGGTACCACCTTAGTTTAGAGCAAGTAACATTGCTCCCTCAAATGTCCGTAAGGAGGACCATCCTTCTAGCTTACTTAATTCAGCTAGAACGCTAGAAAATGATAACTACCCAAATAGGGAATGTAGGACTCACACCATCTCCCACTCGCTGTTAATATATTTGGAAAGTTTTGTTTTTCTTATTCGCTAATATTTAATTTAAAAGTTTGTGTTTCATTAAGATTTTTTTCAACAGTTGCTTCTTGTTCCGAATCATTGTCCTCGTCTACAGGTGCAGAAATTGGAAAATTAGCGACTTCACTTTCGAATGAATCTTCAATACCAAAATATACTGGAGTTGAAGTAATATCATTTGTTTCGTCAACATCTGGATTAGAGAAATCTTTAACTTGTTTATTGCTTTCAGCAACGCGACGTTGAAGTTCAGCCATTTCGTCAGGAGTGAATTGACGAGTCGCATCGAATGAAGCGGCATCGTTTGAATCTGGAACATATTCATCCAGCACTTTTTCAACAACTTCTTTAAAGGCAACATCTGAGTTTTGTAGATAAATAGCTGTTGGTTGCAACAATTCCTCCCACTCTGGAGCACTTGCTAAGCTAAGTTGACCTTCAACTGCAGCCAAAAGACGTTGGTGAAAAACACGACTTTGACGTTTAAGCTCTTCAGTTTCAATAGCAACACGTTTTGCTTCATCTGTAGCATCACGAAGAATTTCAGATGCCTTAGATTTAGCTTCTTCGATCAAGCGTGTCGCATTAAAGTTGGCTTTGTTAATCAAGTTAGCTGATTCATCTGCTGCTGAAGCTTTAACTTTTTCAGCTGTTTCTTGAGCCAAGATAACTGACTGGCTCAATGATTCTTTCATTTCATCAAAATAAGCCAATTTTTCTTCAAGCTCTTTTACACGAGTAGTAAGTTCACGATTGTCACGAACTAAATCTTCATAATCATCTATGATAATATCAAGAAATTCATCTACTTCTTGTTCATTGTATCCACGAAATTTAGTGGTAAACTGTTTCTCTTTAATATCAAGCGCTGTGATTGCCATTACAGGCCTCCTTTATTTTTTACCATTTCTTCAAGTTCTTTTACATGAGCAACAAGTTCACGATTGTCACGAACTAAATCTTCATAACCATCTACGATAATATCGAGAAAATCATCTACTTCTTGTTCATTATATCCACAAAATTTAGTTGTAAACTATTTTTCGATAATATCAAGAACTATAATTGTCATTACAGATCTCCTCAAGTTTCATTAGCATCTCTGATGCTTTTAAATTAAATACCTACTTTTGTCGTCTTAGAAGACTGTCGATGACGACCTTGGCTTTTCCTGATTTAGAAATTCCTTCTTGTTGACCTAGACGAAATCGGCCAAAACCTCTAACCGAAATCATATCACCAATAGATATTATCTGATCAGATTTCTCAATTTGCCTATAATTAAGTTTGATTTTGCCTGAAGCAATTAGCTTTAAAGCATTTGAACGCGATGTTTTTAATACTGTAGATAACACATTATCAAGACGCATACTAGAAAGCAAGACAAAAGATTGAGAATATTTTTCTTGATTGGAAATCCACTCATCTTTACTTACTTCTCTAAGCGTAACCGAAACCCTACCGATTTTAGTAATAGTCATTATTGCATAGCTTGCTAGATGAGAAGCAATGTTAAATTGAACTCGGCCTTCTTCATCAAGAATAACATCTCCAAATACTTGACGTTCAAGACCAAGTTGATTAAGCAGTGCGCCTAAAATTTTGGGATGTGTCAATTCATTAAATTGTCTAGCATAAGAAATCTCTAATCGTTTAATTTCAAAGTCATCTTCATCAAGCTCATAATAATCCGGAGCAAGAATCACTCTTCCATACTCTTCGTTATCAAAAGTTGAACTTACAAAGAATTTTAAATTATAGTAATTTGCTAAATCTTTGACAATCTGGATTTCACGAGGATTTAAGAAATCAGTCAAATAAGGGCTATACCGATCTTCAACTAATTGACAAAATCCCCTAACCTTTTCTAAAAAAAGACGTTCTTCTAACGAGTAATGTTGTTCAATATTTTTTGCTTCAAACATCAAAATAGGACAACCTTAAGAATACTAAGAGAGAAATTTAACAAAAGTATAATTGCGATAATTGAAAAATCAATACCAGCAAAAACCAAATTCAGCCTACGAAATGGTGCAAGAATTGGCTGAACAATTTGTCTAATAGTCTTCCCAAAAGCTGTATCATAAGCTCCTGGAAACCAAGATAACAAAGCATAGATTACAAGGAGTATCTCTACCAAGTTAACAACACGTGCCCAAATAACATATAGTAATATAAACATGGCTTAACGTCTCTTCATGTCGAAGTCAAAAGTAGATTCTTGATTTCCATGACTCAAACCAATCTCTTCGATGTCAACAACAACGTTGATTGGTGTGAGCAAGTACATGGAAGAACCAACTTTTTGTAAGTTTCCTGTAAGTACTTTGCTAGCACCATCAATAAAATCTAAACAACGACGAGCTTGTGCTTCTAACATATATTGAAAATCAATTAAAACACATTCATTTTCAATCAAAAGTTCTACAATTTCTTGAGCATCTTCATATTTTTTAGGATATTTAATTGCAATAGTAGTTTTAGTTGTATTCATTTGTTGGGATCCCTGATTAACTTGTGATCGACTCAAAGATAAACTACGAAGGACTTGAGTTTCCTGTACGTCTGATTTGATATGTTGGCGACGAGGAGGGACTGTTTCCTGAGGACGCTCAGGTTTACGTTGCTGTTGAGATGGTGTCTGCTCAGTTTTCTGTACTTTAACTGGACGTTCTTTAGCAACATCTTCATGATCTGTTACTTCGTCGGCATCAAAATATGAAACAATTTTTTCAATTGCATCTTTTATTGCCATAAGGTTATTCTCCGTTCTCTTTAAAGAATGCACTGCCTATTCTAACAAAGGTTGATCCATTCTGAATAGCAATGTCATAGTCTCGACTCATCCCCATGCTTAGTTGATCACAAGGAACATTCTTTAGTTTTTTATCTTGAATTGATTGTCTAAGTTCATTTGTCTCAGCAAAAATCTTATCAAGTTCTTGAGTATTCGCATCAATTGGAGCCATAGTCATTAGCCCTACTATACAAATTTTATCAAGATTTTTAATTTGATTTAGAACAGTGTCAAGTTCTTCAGGTGAAAAACCATGTTTCGACTCCTCACCTGAAACATTAACTTGGAGGAAGCAATTAATGGTATGATCCGCACGCTTTTGAATTTCCTCTGCCAATTTAACAGAATCCAAAGCATGAAAATAATCAACTAAATTAATAACATCCTTTACTTTTCGACGTTGTAGGGTACCAATAAGGTGCCATGTCAAATCATATTTTTTTAACGCCTGATACTTATCTAAAAATTTATCAACACGGTTTTCAGCAATGTGTTTAATTCCCGTTTCAACCAATTCTTCAGCGATTTCACTTGAAACATACTTAGTTACGGCAATTATATTGACTTCTTCGCTAGAGCGATTAGCTTTTTCACATGCTCTCTTCACCGCCTGATAAACATCATTTTTATTTTCTTCTATAGTCATTATTAACGGTTTTTAAAGAATGGTGGTGTCTCCAATTCATCGTCATCTTCAACATCACTTGAGAATGTAGACATAGTCAATTGACTATCAAGTTCACCTGTCTTAGGACGAGAAATATTATCACGTCTCAAGTCCCAGTTTCCAAAAGCTGATTGCTCTTGTTGAGGTGCTGCCATAGTTGGACGAACGCCTGGTTGTGACATTGAATGTGTTTCATTGTAGTCGAAATTCGGTTGACGTTCAAATGAAGCTTGAGAACCTAGACGTTGTTGTTCTTGAGCAACTTGCTGATTAGGAACTGACGATTGTGAAGGAGCTGTAGTCACTTTGCGTGGTTGAGCTTTCATACCAGATACCTTTTCAGCACGCTCTTGACGAACCCCCGTTGCAACAACCGTTACACGAATTTCATCTTTCAAAGTATCATCGATTGATGTACCAAGCCAAATATTAACACCGTTACCAGCAGCTTGACCAACGATTTCAGATGCTTCTTCTGCCTCTGTAAGTGTCATATCAAGGCCACCAGTTACGTTAACGATAACATCTTCTGCACCATCGATAGTTGTTTCAAGAAGCGGTGAATAGATTGCTTTGCGTGCAGCTTCAACAATACGTTCTTCACCAGAACCAATACCAATCCCCATAAGCGCATTGCCTTTATTTGCCATAACTGTTTTCACATCAGCAAAGTCGAGGTTGATTAAACCTGGGTTGGTAATAAGGTCTGTAATACCTTGTACCCCTTGGCGTAGGACATTATCTGCTTCACTAAGGGCTTCAAGAAGTGGAGTTTTCTTATCAACGATTTCAAGAAGGTTGTTGTTAGAGATAATAAGAAGAGTATCAACTTGTTCACGCAATTCTTGAATACCTTCAATAGCGAAGGAACTACGCTTATTACCTTCAAATCCAAATGGACGCGTAACCACTGCTACTGTCAATGCACCCAAGCTTTTCGCAATACGTGCAATAACTGGTGCTGCCCCTGTACCAGAACCACCACCCATACCAGCAGTGATAAATACCATATCAGCTCCTGTAAGTGCCTCTGTAAGTGTTTCTTCACTTTCTTCAGCTGCTTTACGACCAACTTCAGGTTGACCTCCAGCACCAAGACCACGAGTCAATTTAGGACCTAATTGGATAACTGTTTCTGCTTTAGAAGAGCTGAGCGCTTGAATATCCGTGTTAGCTGCAATAAATTCAACACCAGAAAGACCTTCTTCAATCATTCGGTTGATGGCATTTCCTCCACCTCCACCGACACCAATAACTTTAATTACCGCACCCTGAACTGATGCGCTATCAAATGAAAAACTCATTTTATTTCCTCGCTTTTACTAGATTCAATTAATCAAACATACTTCCGAAGATTCCACGAACACGATCTCCAAGTTTTTGTTTTTGTTCATGATTTTCTCCATCAACCGGTTGAGGTACCTCGACGGTATTCTCAACTGGAATACGATTTGGTTGTGGCGTCACTCGAGGTGCTGGAGTATGAGTTCTATCAAAACTCAAGGTAGGCGCCTCATTGTCGATAGGTTTACGACGAAGATACTCTTCACCACACACAGCTTGCTGAGCAATAATATCAACTTCTGTAAGGAGACCAACATACTCAACAAGACTAATTACATTTGCAAACATTGGATTACGGATGCCAACTTGGTTAGGTATATAAAGTTTCACATTTGTCTCAAAAATTTCCTGAGCAACTTCAACTACACCTGGCATGATGGCTGTTCCACCTACAAGGACAATGCCACCAGGCAAATCAAGTAGGCGACCTCGTGTCAAGTCTTGTTTAACTCTATCCAAGATATGCTTCACACGAGCTGAGATAATTTCAGCAAGGTATTTCTCAGTGATTTCAACAGGTGAATTTTCACCTACAACCTCTACCTGAACAGTTTCAGTTTCACTTGCTTCTTCAATGTCAGCATTACCAAAATTAAACTTAAGTGCTTCTGCAATTTGCATAGATGTTTTTAAGACTTTTGAAATATCCTTGGTGATATATTCGCCACCCTCAGGGTAAATATTGGTAAACTGAAGTTCTTGAGCACGCATGGTTGCAACAGTCGTTTGACCACCACCCATATCAATAACAGTAGCACCAAATTCACGCTCACCTTCATTCAAGACAGCACGAGTCATTGCAAGAGGAGAGATGACGATATTCTCAACCTGAATACCTGCACGCTCAACTGTCTTACGAATATTGTGAAGAATTGTTGTTGGTCCTGTGTAAATGAGGCCTCTCATCTCAAGACGAATCCCCATCATTCCACGAGGATCATGAATCCCTTGAAAACCATCAACGATAAATTCTTCAGGAACTAGTGAGATAACCTCACGCTCAGGTGTAATACTCTTAGTCAAGGCTGAGCGAACAACACTTTCAACATCTTCATCTTTGATTTCTTTTGATTCACTTGATACAGGAATCATACCTTGTGTAGGCTCAATTTGAAGAAGATTGGCTGGAAGCCCAACATTCACTTGTTCAATCACAATACCGGCTTTTTCTTCTGCTTGCTCAATAGCTGTTTTGATTGATTTTGCTGCAGCGTCAATATCAACAATGATGCCATCTTTCACACCAGAACTCTTAACATTACTTACTCCGATGACATTCATTGATCCATCAATAAACTCAGCAACAAGAACCTTAATCGAGCTAGTTCCTATATCTAATCCTGTAAAAAAGCCATCTCTAGCCATTCACTGACCTCTCAATCTTTCCATTCAATATCTTTGTAAACTGTATAAATACAGAATTATTCAGATACTATTGTACCATAAAAAAACGTAAAATGTCAGCATTTACGTTTTTATTATTCAATATTAGTCTTGACTAGGGGAAGGTTGAAGAGTTTTATCTTGATTAACAGTCGGTTTTCCTACTCCCTGAATATCTGAATTTTCAGCATTAGCTTCTTCCTCAGTATTTTGTTTAGTTAGTGTCGTTGTTTCCTGACCCTCGTCAGAAATTTCTTTGTCTTCCTTCTTATCTGTCTTGCTTTTATCTTTCTTTTTATCTTTATCAGTTTTTGATGCTTCTACTTCAGGAGTTGTTGTATAGAGGCCAACCTCCATATCTACAATACATCCATTTGAAAGCTTACTCTTAATTTTCTCGTAATAAGGTAACTTAGTCGTTAATTGAGAGAGGGGAACGCGAATAGAATTTCCATCATATAACTCAATTGTCAACAAATCTGTAGTTGCTTTTGTAGGCGTTAAATTAATAATTTGAATATTATTCTTGATTTTACTATCAAGTTTATGCAACTCTTTTACTAAATCTTCAATTTTCTTTTCATCATCCATCTTTAAAGTGATAAATTTATCTGGTAGTTTTCCTGCTGAAACAGTCCCTCCAGTCTTACCACTTTCAAGAATAGAAACATATCCATTTGATGTTTGACGATAAGCCACGATTGGATATTCTTTCACTGCAATATTAAATTGATTTGGAAAACTATAAGTTACCGTAGCCTTTTTAACCCAAACGTTGGTTTTTTCAACAGTTGATGCAATCTCTTCTTGGTTGAAAAAAACGTGAGTAATATAATCTGTATCAAGAATACCACTTGCAACTTTCACATCTTCCGGTAGAGCATTTTTTGTTCCTGATACTGTAAGAATCTTTTGCTTAGACCAAGGCGAGATAAAGAAGAGTGAAAATACGATTAAACTCACAGCTATAAAAATAACAAGCCCTGCAAGATTTTGTTGTGCAGTTGGAATGTTACTAGTCGTATGGACTTTTTTTCTTTTTTTCTTCTTGACCTTTTTTTTTACCGGTATTTTGTTCTCCTGAGATGTGGCTTTTTCTGGATGAACGCCTGTTTTGTTAGTCATCTCTTCTGAATCTTTGGTTTCTTGTTTTCTCAAAAATTCTAGATTTCGCTTCTGCCACTCCGTCAGAACTTTTTTTTCTTGTGATTTTTGATCCTTTTTTGCCATGAAATTCCTTTATTTATTTGAAATACTAGTCACTAATAGGTTATAAAAATCATCAGGAGAAGTGATTTCCTCAGATTTAGCCATAGCTTCTTTGTAAGTCTCTGCATGTTCAACAAGTTGTTCGAGCTCGTGTTTTAATGTCTCCCAACTTAATTCCGGTTCCTGCAATTGACGAGCGTAACCCTTTCTTTCAAAATAGTCAGCATTTTCAAGCTGGTCCCCACGGCTAGCTTCTTTTCCTAGAGGAACGATTAAATGAAGTTTTTTCATAGCCAACAATTCAAAAATAGTATTTGAACCACCACGAGTTACAACTAAATCCGCCATATCCATAAGAGGTTGGTACAAATCTGTCACATAATCAACTCTATAAAGATGACGCTCCAGGGTATTTAATGAGGAATCCCCAGATATATTGATGATATTATAGTTCTCAATCAGTTCTGGAGTTTTGCTAATAAAATCATTAAACACCTTTGCACCAGCTGATCCCCCAATAAAAAGGACTGTTTTTAGTTTCTCATCAAACTGTTCTTTAATCTTATCTAGTTGATCTGAATTATCAAACCTTGTCATACCCACCTTAGTGATAGCACCAACATGCCGTGTCTTCACCAAAGTTTTTGATTGTTCAAAAGTCGTAAACATAGTAGTTGCAAACTTGTATGCGATTTTATTGGCTAAGCCCATAGACAAATCAGACTCGTGAACATATACAGGGACTCTTAATAATTTAGACGCGATAACTGGCGGTACAGATACAAATCCGCCTTTTGAAAAGAGTGCTTGGGGACGAATCTTAGCAATAATTGCAATTGACTGTAGAATTCCCCAACCAACTTTAAAGACATCCAACATGTTTTGCCATGAAAAATAACGACGTAGTTTACCTGTAGCGATACTATGGAAGGTTACATCTAGACCAGACTTATCAATTTGTTCGTGTTCAACACCATGTTTATCACCGATATAGTGCACTTCCCATCCATCTTTTAGAAACTTTGGAATTAAGATAAGATTTAAAGTCACATGTCCAACTGTCCCTCCACCAGTAAAAACAATCTTTTTCGATTTTGCCATAGCCTATCCCTTCAATCGCTCAACAGTTGTGATAAATTCATCACCACGCACTTCGAAATTCTTGTACATATCCCAACTCGCGTTAGCAGGACTCAACAAGACAACATCACCTGCACTAGCTTGTTCAAAGGCAATGCGTGTCGCATCAGCCACATCTTTGGCATCCAGATAGGTTACACCAGCTTTGTCTGCAGCACGTTTGACACGAGGAGCTGATTCTCCCAAAATTACCATTTTCTTAAGTCCAGTAATATCAGGAATGAGTTCATCGAATTCATTACCACGGTCCAAACCACCGGCAATCAAAATGACTTTACTATTATCAAAGCCAGAAAGTGCTTTTTGTGTCGCTAAAATATTTGTTGACTTACTATCATTATAGAATTTTACATCATCAATCGTATCAACAAATTGAAGACGGTGTTTAACCCCACCAAAGCTTGAAAGAGTTTCTTTAATTGCCTGGTTTGAAACACCTGACAATTTTGCTACAGCAATTGTCGCTAAGGCATTTTCAACATTGTGACTCCCTGGAACTCCAAGTTCATCAGCATGCATTAGCAATTCACCTTTGAAGTAGAGACCACCATTTTCCAGATAAGCACCATCTACTTTTTCCACAGTTGAGAAGGGAACGACTTGTGCATTTGTTTGCGTAGCCAACTCTTTAGCCAAATCTTGATTAAAGTTTAAAATAATAAAATCGTCTGATGTCATTTCGTTTTGAATATTCCATTTGGCAGCTACGTATTCTTCAAAGCTACCATGATAGTCAATATGCGTCGGCATCAAGTTCGTAATCACAGCAATATGTGGATGGAAACTCTCAATTCCCATTAATTGGAAAGAAGACAACTCCATGACCAAAGTATCCTGATTTGTCACTGATTGCGCTACTTCTGATGCAGGGAAACCAATATTTCCAGACAAGACACCTGACTTTCCACCATGATTTAAAACATCAGCAATCATAGTTGTTGTGGTTGTCTTACCGTTTGAGCCTGTAATACCGATAATTGGTGCTTCAGAGACTAGGTAAGCCAATTCAACTTCAGTCCAAACTGGAATTTCTTTTTCAAGCGCACGAGCTACCATTGGATTATCATACCGAATCCCAGGATTCTTGACCATTAATTCAAAATTTTCATCCAAAAGTTCAAGAGGATGTCCACCACAAACAACCTTAATGCCTTCTTCAAGAAGTGATTGAGCCGATGGGTTTTCCTCAAATGCTTTTCCATCATTAACAGTAACAATAGCTCCTAGCTTAGCCAAAAGACGAGCCGCTGCTTCACCAGATTTAGCCAAACCAAGGACTAAAACTTTTTTATTTTCCAATTGTGTTATTGATTTCATAATTCGTCCATTCTCTCAAATTGTATCATAACCATTTTACCCTTTATCACAAGCTATTTCAAGGAGTAGTATTTTCTAGTTACAGAAAAAAGCCAATCTAACAGATTGACTTTAATATCATGCTACTTATTTTCGCCTTGTTGAGCTTTATCACGATTGGGCTCTGACATGCCGAAAATATCTTTCAAGGTGAAATAACTCAATGTAAACATTCCTACCGTGACAAAGAACTCACCAGGTAAACTGAAGAATTTAATGATTGATAACACTGCTAAAAGCAAGAGCAATGCTAAGGTAGCCATGACAAAGAGAAGATTCATAGTGTTTTTAACCGACTTTGGTGCAATAAAGAAATAGAATGAAGCAATCAATATAGCAACAATCAGATAAAACATCTCTTCTCCTCTCTAAAAATTACTCAGCTTTCGCTGCTTTTTTTCTTACGTTTATTAGCTTTATCACGCTCTGCTTTATTCAAAATTTGTTTACGCAAGCGGATAGATTTAGGTGTTACTTCCATGTATTCATCATCATCCAAGAATTCAAGTGATTCCTCAAGTGTCAATATACGTGGAGTCTTGATAACAGCCGTCTGGTCCTTAGTAGCTGAACGCACGTTTGTCATTTGTTTTGCTGTAGTAATGTTAACACCAAGGTCATTTTCACGAGCATTCTCACCGACAATCATACCTTCATAAACTTCAGTACCTGGGTTAACAAAGATAGTACCACGTTCTTCAATACGCATAATTGAGTAAGTTGTCGCTTTACCTGTATCGATAGAAACGAGAGCACCACGGTGACGTCCGCCAATCTCACCAGGAACAACCGGCAAATATTGATCAAAGGTATGGTTCATAATACCATAACCACGTGTCATAGACAAGAATTCAGTAGAGAATCCGATAAGTCCACGAGCTGGCATAAGGAAGATAAGGCGTGTTTGGCCGTTACCAACCATTTGCATATCAAGCATGTCACCTTTACGTTCTGAAAGAGCTTGGATGATTGAGCCTTGGTACTCCTCTGGAGTATCAATTTGAACACGTTCAAATGGTTCGCATTTCACTCCATCAATTTCCTTGATGATAACTTCTGGACGTGACACTTGAAGTTCATATCCTTCACGACGCATTGTTTCGATAAGGATTGACAAGTGCAATTCACCACGGCCTGAGACAGTCCATTTATCTGGTGAATCAGTTGGTTCAACACGTAGTGAAACGTCTGTTTGCAACTCAGCCAAAAGACGCTCTTCGACTTTACGTGATGTCACGTGTTTACCTTCGTGACCAGCAAATGGTGAGTTATTCGCCAAGAAAGTCATTTGAAGTGTTGGTTCATCAATATGAAGAACTGGTAATGGTTCAACAGCATCAGTTGGTGTGATTGTTTCACCGACGAAGATATCCTCCATACCCGAGATAGCAATCAAGTCACCAGCCTTGGCTTCTTCAATTTCACGACGCTCCAAGCCAAAGAAACCAAAGAGTTTCGTAACACGGAAGTTTTTAGTTGTTCCATCAAGTTTTGAAAGAGTAACTTGGTCACCAACTTTTACAGTCCCACGAAAGATACGTCCAATACCAATACGTCCAACAAAGTCATTGTAGTCAAGAAGTGACACTTGGAATTGAAGTGGCTCATCTGAGTTATCTACAGGAGCTGGGATGTGATCTATAATAGTGTCGAAGATTGGAGCCATAGTGTGCTCTTGATCGGCAGGATTATCAGACAATGATGATGTTCCATTAATAGCTGATGCATAAACAACTGGGAATTCCAATTGATCATCATCTGCACCCAGTTCGATGAATAGCTCTAGGACTTCATCAACAACTTCTTCAGGACGAGCTGAGGGTTTATCAATCTTGTTGACAACAACAATTGGTGTCAAATTTTGCTCAAGAGCTTTTTTCAATACAAAACGTGTTTGAGGCATTGTCCCTTCATAAGCATCGACGACAAGAACAACACCGTCAACCATTTTCATGATACGTTCAACTTCTCCGCCAAAGTCCGCGTGCCCTGGTGTGTCCATGATATTAATACGAGTACCATTGTAAGCAACGGCTGTATCCTTAGCAAGGATGGTAATACCACGTTCTTTTTCAAGATCGTTTGAGTCCAATGCACGCTCATCAAGTTCCATACGTTCATCAAGGGTGTGTGATTGTTTCAACAATTCATCTACAAGTGTTGTTTTTCCGTGGTCAACGTGGGCAATAATGGCAACGTTACGGATGTCTTCTCTAAGTTTAGTCATCTTTTCCTCTTTATTATTTATTTCAACCTTTCAAGTATACCACATTTTCAATAAAATGGCAGAGATTGGATAATTGTAAACGTTTTTCAACAAAAAAGTGCTACCTTCCCTTATCCGGTTAGGCGCACCTTATCTCATTATTTGTCAATACTATAAGCAAGACTAGCAGCTCCAATGATTCCTGCATCATTTCCAAGCTCCGCTAATTTCACTTTTGTTGTACGGCGAACTTGTGGGAATGCATAACGTGTAAAGTATCCTTCAACACGACTACGCAAGAATTCTCCTGCGGCAGAAACACCACCACCGATAACGACAGAATCTGGGTTAAGAATGTTTGAGATGTTTGCTGTTGCAAGTCCGAGGTATTTAGAGACTTTATCAACAATGCTGTCAGCAAACTTATCACCTTCAGTAGCAGCTACGATAATATCTTTACTTGTCACAAACTCACCATTGTCTACAGCAGCTTTAATAGAAGAGTTTCCTTCGTATTTTTCTGCCAAATGATGTGCTACACGTACAATACCTGTTGCTGAAGCTACAGTTTCCAGACACCCCTTGTTTCCGCAAGTACACTCAAATCCTGTGTCAGGTTCAACAATAATGTGACCAATTTCCCCACCAGCACCGGCAACACCATGAATTAAGTTACCATCAGCGATAACACCGCCACCAACACCTGTACCCAATGTTATAAAGACAACATTCCGATTGTTAGCACCAGCACCAACCCAACGTTCACCCAGTGCAGCTACATTAGCATCATTATCAATAGCGAATGGAATACCAAGTTCTTTTTCAATAACAGAGCCAACTTCTTGAGTTTCTGCCCAGTTCAAGTTAAAGGCACCCGTTACTGTTTTATTTTCTCGGTCAACTGCACCTGGAGATCCCATACCAATTCCAATAAAATCTTCAGCAGTAAGTCCATACAATTCCAAACGGTGTTTCAAAGATTCTACAATGTCAGGAACAATGTGGCTACCATTTTCAAACGTATTTGTTTCAATAGCCCATTTTTCTTGAACTTCACCATCTGCAGTCAAAATACCAAACTTAACAGTTGTTCCACCAAGGTCAATACCTAAGAGTTTCTTACTCATTTTCCTTCTCCATTTCAATCTGATGTTCACGTCGTAAAATCATTTCAGCAATAAGATAGTTTTCCTTGTCTATCAAAGCACTCTTATAAAGCGCTTCCAGTTCAATCTTCATCATCTCGATATCATAGAGCCTTTTACCCAAGTAAACTACTACCCCAAACTGCTTCAACAACTGTTGAACGTCATATAATGTTTTCATAGAAATATTTTAGCAAAAAGCTTAAGGCATGACAAGATAATTTTGAAAACCTTTATAGATTATTATGTACCTAGACAAAAAGACCAAGTCTATTTGACTTAGACTCTTATCTATTGACAATTCGGACAAACGCCATGCAAAATCATTTGCTCACGAGTGATGCGAAATCCTGTTTGCGATTCTACCTCTTCTTTGAAAGACGGAATCGGTAAATAATAATCAGTAATTTGACCACATTTTTCACAAACAATGTTTAAGTGGTCATGCCCCATAAAATCATAATATGTTGTATTATCATTATTAACCTTAATTTCAGAGACAATTCCCTCTTCGACTAACACTTTCAAGTTGTTATAGACCGTTGCTAAACTCATACCTGGATTATCAGGGAGAAGGTCATAATATATCACATCAGCACTAGGATGTTGATCAGACATCATCAAATAGCGGATAATAGCTTTACGAGATTCGGTTAATCGAATCCCTTTAGCTTTTAACTGATTCAAGATATCTTCGTAAACACCGAGACTATGTCGATGATCAGACATATCGCCGCCTTTCTTCTTCTAAAAGTATTTCGTATCTATTATACACTTTTAAAGGAACTCTTGACAATCATCTTAACTCAAAATTTGATTATTTCAAGCCTGATGCTTGTCCAAGTTCTGCAGTCAACATCCAGATCGTCTTATCAATTTCTGATTTTGCATCCGTAAAGATATCATTTGAAGGAACATCTCCTTCTTCATCTGTGATATCCAAGCCAACTTGGAACAAGACAGACAAGTATTTGTATATATCAACCAATAGCTGAATTCGATCAGACATTGGTTGATCAAATGTACCAGTAGTTTCAGTCAAACCTGAATTAGATGAAAACTCTACCAAAGTTGAGTAGGGTTCACCACCAATGGTAATCAAACGCTCACTAATCTTATCAAGATAGGAATTCAAACTATCCATTAATTCATCCATTTTTGGGTGAAGATAAAGGAAACCAGGACCACGCATATACCAATGAACTTGATGCACAATAGAAGCTGCTACAGACAAATCGGCAACCGCTTGATTTAATACTGCTTTGGTTTTTGTGTTTGTTGGTGTCTCTGCTTGATGGTTAACTGTTTCCTTGATTGTTTCTTTAATTGAATCTGTCATATTCTTTCTCCTTATTTAGAACTATTATTGTTTATGTTTATATTTTAAAATATTTATAAATAAGATACAAGTAAAACGCTTTTTCTGTCTTTTTTCGAATAGTTAGGTATGCTTAGTATTTTATATTTTTTTCTTGGTACCTCTTTAGGCTCGTTTATTGGATTGATTTGTGATCGTTTTCCTGAGAAGTCGATTATTTTTCCTAGAAGCCATTGCAATCAGTGTGGGCATCCGTTACGTTTTTTCGAAATGATTCCGATCCTATCACAACTTTTCTTAAGGTTCAAATGTCGGTTATGTCAAAGCTCTATCCCATACCGTTACCTCTTCTTGGAATTGTTTTGTGGAGGAATACTTCTTCTTTATTTCTATGACTACCTAGATTTCGGAAGAACCTATTTGCTTTTTTTCAGTCTTTGTCTAACTATTTTTGATTTAAAAAATAAATCATATCCCCTTCTAATTTGGATTCTTGGAACACTACCTCTCCTATGTTTGGGAAACCACTACCTCACTTTTAGCTTAGGAATAAGTTTAGCCGTTCTGTCATATATCAAACGTTTAAATATTGGTGAAGGTGATTTTCTCTATTTGGCCAGTGTCTCCCTCATTTTCCCATTTTCCAAAATACTAATAGCTATTGAACTAGCTTGCTCATTTGGGCTTATGTACTTCCTAGTACGTAAAAACCCTAATGAAACAGTCGCTTTTGTCCCATTTCTCTTTATGAGTGTTCTAATTCTTACCTTCATGTAATAGTATAGAAAAAAAGCCGAATAATCGGCCTTTTCAGTATTAATTCATATTGACACGGTGCCATTCATTAATAACATAAGCGAGCATCCCCAATTGTTGAAGACCCCAACCACTAATTTCATCTGATTCCTCAGTTGAACCACCAAGGTAACCGGTATAGATTGCTACCATATAAGGTGTATCTTCCATGACAATAGCATCAACGTTGAGTGCTTCACGAACGTAGCCTGGTTTTTGATAGATGGTTAAACCAGGAAGATAAGTTTTGTAGTATTCATTTGGGAAAGACTCACCAATATAGTGGAGAATATCCTTATAATTCTCTTGGTGTTTCCAAAGGTAATCCAAGACTTGGATGTAATAATCCGTTGTTGTCTTATTACCATGCATTTGAATAGTTTTAACTTTCCCTTTTGACTTACCGTATTTATCAAGCATGCCATAGAATTTTTCCATACCGCCAAGACGTTCTGCCAATGCATAGGCAGGCGTATTCTCAGAATAAACTAGAGAATATTCTTGCATCTCTGGGATGGTCATTGCACCACCAAAGGAGGCAACATACTTGTCATGTTCTCCTTGATATTCATATTCAGTATTATTAATATCAAAACGTTCAGTTAAAGAAAGCTTCCCTCTATTAACCTCATCCATAACAAGCATGTTTAGTGGCAATTTGTAGGTTGATCCTGCAGTCATTGGCTGAGTATCATTCATAGAGAATTGCTCATTTGTCTTGGTATTTTTATATGAGAAGGCGATTTGGCTAGACTCGATTCCCTGATCAGCCATAAAGGCTTCAACCACTTGGTTCAATGTCATGTTAGCATAATCATAATACAATCCATTAGCATACATCGTATCTGCATCTGCTTCCATGACTGCTTTTTTAGCTTCAGCTGACTTGTTGGTTGGAGTTACCTTTTCCTCTTTTTTCTTATCCTCTTTTTTAGTTACCTTAGAGTTAGAACCAAAAATGTTCCCAAGGTTCCCAGTGTGACAAGCCTGTTTCCCTCGCCCTGCTAAGGCAAGCATAGCAACAAACACAAGAATAACTACTACACCCAGAAGAATTAAGATAAGATAAGGTTTCTTATCATCACTGAATGATTTCGCTCTAGATTTTTTAGAGCGTTTACTTCTAAGTAATAAGGTTTCAGTTTTTTCTTCTTTTTCCTTGTGTCCTACTGGTACCGATGTTTCCTCAACTGGTTTCTTTTCTACTGATTTTTTAGAAACCTTTTTCTTATCTTTTTTGTTATTCTTCTCGTCGCTTCTTTCGACATCTTTTTTACTATCTTTACTGTCTTTCTTAACGTCTTTTTGAAGGTCTTGTTTTAGCAAATCTTTCTTCTTATATTTAGTTTTTTGGCGGCTTCCACTATGCTTTTCACTTGAATATTTTTTCTTTTTTTCCATATCAATTACAGTTTAAGCTATAATAGTACAAAAAGCAAGGAGATTTTACAACCATATTACAAAAAAACACCCTCAAGACTGAGGATGATTCTAGACTTATTTAGCTTCTGCGTAAAGCTCAGCAACTTTATTCCAATTGATGATTTCAAAGAAGGCTTTGATGTAGTTTGGACGTACGTTACGGTATTTTAGGTAGTAAGCATGTTCCCAAACATCAAGTGCCAAGATTGGTTTTTTACCGTCTGAGATAGGTGTATCTTGGTTGGGAGTTGAAACAACTTCAAGTTTACCTTCTGCGTTAACCACAAGCCATGCCCACCCTGAACCAAAACGAGTTGTCGCTGCCGTAGTGAAAACTTCTTGGAAAGCTTCAAATGAACCGAATGCTTCGTTAATAGCGGCTGCTACTTCTGCAGTTGGTTCTTGTTTTTCTGGTGACAAAAGTTCCCAGAAAAGTGCGTGGTTAAGATGTCCACCACCATTGTTAATAAGTGCTTGACGAATGTCTGCTGGAATTTTTTCTACATCAGCCAAAAGCGCTTCAAGGTCCTCACCAATTTCAGGGTGTTTTTCAAGCGCAGCATTAGCATTCGCCACGTAAGTTGCATGGTGTTTGTCATGATGAAGAGTCATTGTTTCAGCATCAATGTATGGTTCCAAAGCATCGTAAGCGTAAGGAAGATCTGGAAGAATAATAGCCATAGTAAAGGTCCTCTTTTCATTTTTTTCCATCTTACCATAAAGTGATAGAGCTTTCAAAAATTTTGCTTACAAAATCTTGGAAATCTCCATTTTTTTAGCTGTTTGACGCTATTTTTAAAAGTGCTAAATCAAGTAGATAATCTTTATCTAAAGTTCCTGTTTTTATCTGGTAGTCTGTCTCAACCAGAGTCTTAATCGTTGTCTTTAAAAATGCAACTGATAAATGACGACTATCTCTTATAGCATAGCGAACCTGAAATGGATTAACTTTCCGACTTAGATAGTCTGAAAGACTTGAAACAATTTGTTGCTCGCTTTTACCTTGAGCAGATAACAATTTGACTTGCAGATAGGTGCGGAATTGTCCCAACATAACAGCAATCAACTTAATCTCATCTTCTCCTTGCAATCGTAAATCATGAACCAATTCACGAACATCTTGAATCTGTCCTCTCAAAAGAAGTTGAGTCATATCAAAAATGTTATCTTGTAAACTTTTAGGAATAGCCTCCGTAATGTCTTGCGATGAGATATTCCCTTCAGTTTTATATCCTTTTAAAAACGCCAGATTCTTTTGAATATCTGAAAAATCAAAACTTGACTTGACTAAGAGTTCCTCAAATACCCCTTTATCAAAAGCGAGTCCCTCTTGATGTGCCTGTTTTTGAAAATAAGTTCTAAGCTCTGTATCCTTTAAAGAGTTAGCTTCAAGTACCAAAGCATCACGTTTTAGGAGTTTAACCAACCGACGCTTCCCATCGAGCTTTCCAGAAGCCATTAATACAAGACGTGTTGTTTCTACAGGTGATTGAAGATAATTTTCAAGACGTTTCAATGCTTTTTCATCTAGATAAGACTTTTTAGCAGTCGTCATATCTGCGAAATGATCAAAAATAACTACCTTTTCATCTGCAAAAAAAGGCATACTTTCCAAATCGAGTTCAGCATCCTGATAATCAGTCTCGGACATATCAAAATAGGAATAGGTCAAGTCGCTTGAATCAAATCCAATTTGTTTTAAAAATTTTTCTTTAGCTTGACTATACTGACCTAAATCCTCGCCAGCCAAGACAGTTATCTTAGGAAGTTTTTCTCTGCTCAGCTTTTCAATCGTTTCCATAGCAATCATGGTTATATTATACCAGAATTTTCATTATAACAAAAAGCTCACCACCGAAGCGATGAACTTTACTTTATTAACCAGAGTTTCGAAGTCCTGTTGCAATACCATTGATAGTAATATGAATAAGACTAATTTCGTCATCAGTCAGATTATTATTACGAAGCCGTTTAATCAATTCAATTTGGATGTAGTTCAAGACGTTGAAGTATGGCAATCGGAAACCCAAACTCGCTTTAAGAGATGGGCTTTCTTCAAGGAAGTCATCATGTTTTTCAATCGCAAGAATGACATTCTTAGTCAGCTGCCACTCATCCAAAATGATGTTAAAGACGCTACGAACTTCTTCACTCTCTGCCAACTGTGCATAGTGGAAGGCAATATTCATATCTGATTTTGAAAGCACCATATCCACGTTAGACAAAAGTGAACGGAAGAATGGCCATGTTTCAAACATGTGTTGAAGTTTTTCAAGGTTTCCTTCTTCAGCTTCAATATAGTGATTAAAGGCAGAACCCACACCATACCAACCTGGTAACATGATACGGTTTTGTGACCATGAGAATACCCAAGGAATAGCACGAAGTCCTGAAATATCAGTAATAGTCTTACGAGCAGCTGGACGAGAACCAATATTTAAACTTGATACTTCCTTGATTGGACTTGCTTCAAAGAAGTAATCATAGAAATGTTCATTTCCGAAGACAAGATCTCGATAAATACGATTAGAATCTTGAACAATACTATCCATAATTTCACGGAAATCAACCAATTCATCAGGATCAGTAATTTGGCGTGTTACCATGCGATCAAGCGTAGCTGAAACTAGCATTTCAAGATTGTAGTAAGCTGCATCCTTATTGCCATATTTATTACCGATAACCTCACCTTGCTCCGTCAAACGGATACGGTCTTTAATAGTACCAAATGGTTGAGAAGTAATAGCATCGTAAGATGGGCCACCACCACGACCAACTGTACCACCACGGCCATGGAAGAAGGTAATTTTAATGCCACGCTCTTCACCAATATTGGTCAATTCGTTCTGAGCCTTGTAAAGCGTCCAACCTGAAGACAAGTAACCACCATCTTTGTTTGAATCTGAGTAACCCAACATGATTTCTTGGTAGTTATTGCTATTCTTAATCCATCGTTTAACAATATCATAACCAAGGTATTGTTTCATGATTTCATTAGAGTTTTCCAAGTCTTCGATGGTTTCAAACAGTGGAACGATTTGGACACGCGCACGCTCAGTATCAACTAAACCAACTTCTTTAAGAAGGATGGCTAACTCAAACATATCTGAGACGCTCTCAGTGTGAGAGATGATATGTTGTTTGATGACTTCTTCACCAAGATAGTCCTTCAAAAGACGAGCAGTACGGAAGATAGCTAATTCTTTTTCAAGCGTTTCAGACTTAGATACATTTGTTGATGATAAGGTACGTGGATCTTCTTGCAATTCTTTAAGAAGAACAGCAACCTTTTCAACCTCTGTCAATTCACTGTAGTTGTCAACAATGTTTGCAGATTTAAGCAACTCTGCCACACAAGCTTCATGAACGCTTGAATCCTGACGCATATCAATTGTTGCAAGGTAGAATCCAAAGACCTCAACAGCTTGAAGAAGCTCTTCGAAATCACCGGAAATCAAGACAGAATCATCATTTTCGAGAAGTGAATTTTTAATTGCCAAAAGATCATCATGGAATGCTTCAGCTGTTTCATAAAATTCGGTAGTTTGTTGTGAGACAGCTTGAAGACTTTGGCTGAGACGGTCATGCACAAAATCAGCTACTACTTCACCTGTTGAGACTGAGCCAAGACGAACATTTTCAGAAAGACGCTTAGCAGCTCTTTCATTGCTAAAGTTACCTGCTTTGAAGAAAAGAAGCGTCTGAATCAATTTAGATTGAATGTAACTAAAAGCACGACGGTATGGTTCGTTTTCACGGTAGACAGATGTATCTGGAGAAAGTTTCGCCATTTCTGCTACTGTTTCTGAAACTTCAGTCAAACGTGATGAGAGTGAGAATGAGCGGTAAAGATTATCAACTTTTTCAATATAGTAATTGAGGATAACTTCACTTTGTAATGTCGCAGAAAGTTTAAGAGTTTCTGCCGTTACAAATGGGTTCCCGTCACGGTCACCACCAATCCACATTCCCATTGTAATAGGTGTTGGATTATCAAGTTCGATACCTTTTTCAACCGCTAAACGTTTGAATTCATGCGATAGCTTGGTAATCGCCTTAATCAATGAGGAGTTGTAATACTCCATAACGTTAGTGATTTCGTTTTTAACTTTAAGTTTCTTCTCACGAATGATATCCGTTTTCATCATAATCTCTACATAACGACGCAAATCCGCATACCATTTATCCTTATTAATAAGACCATCCTTAACGTCACGATGCTTACGGAGAAGTTCGTGAATGTGGTTAGTCAATTCAAGCATGGTTTTACGTTGAACCTGAGTTGGGTGAGCTGTCAATACCGGCACGACATTAACATTTTCAAGAATGTCACGCGCATTGTCGCTTTCAGCGACAACATCAAAGGTTTCAGACAACTTACCTAAATAAGATTCATCAATATTATTTTTGCGGTTGACTTCATAAGCCAAATCCACGTCCTCAGAGATATTAATCAAGAGAGGTAACAAAGAGAAATAACGTGATGCAAAGACCATATCATCATTTGTCATTTCTGAAATGGCTTGTGTAAGGGCCTCATAGTCACCTTCATCATAAAGTTCAACCAAATGTTGGATAGTCGTGAGGCCTTGCTCACCAGCCATGCCTCGTGTTGCATCATCCAACAATTCTTTCAAGATACCAACTTCTTCAGAGATGATTTCCTGGTTGTTACTGCTTTCCAATTTGTTAAAAGCCAAACCGTATTCTCCTTACTTTATGTAGTACCCTTTTATGATATCACTTTTAAAACAAAAGTAAACTGTTTTTCTGTAAATCGTCAGCTATTTTTCAATTTTCTGACTTTTATTAAAAAAATTATTAGTCCTATTTCCGAACTTTATAAAAAAGACTCTGAATTAGAGTCTAAAATCTTAATTATACTTTTCTTGGTAGAATTTGATTTCATCACCATCTTGAACTTTAAGTTGATTAGCAGCTTTCTCACCGATTTTTCCATTGACATCAAACATCCAATAAATCCCCTTCTCCTTGTCTTGAGAAATTCCATCAATTTCAGTAATAAAACCATCATTTTCTTGAACAGGATATATTTCTTTTAAAACATCAAGGACCGTATCACCTTTTTTGAATTCTACGGATTTTTTCTTACTTTCCTTTTCAGTTTTTAAAATCAAAGTAACCTGGCCTTGACCCTTAGACTGATGATTGTTTGTGCTACTAGTAGGTTTAGCAGACTCATTTTTTCCACAAGCACCTAAAGTAACAAGAGAAAAGGCAAGAGCTAAACATATCAATAATTTTTTCATTTCAAAAGTCTCCTAAAAATAGACTGAATAAATGGATAGAATAGAAGCGTCGATACTGCATGATAAGTATCATAAAGAAGGCCAGAAACAACAAAGGTAAGACCGCTCTTAAATAGGAGGCCATAACTATAATCCAAGAGAACTCCGTAGAGAAAGGATAAAATAGTTACTAAAGCAATCTGCCAAACAAGTGATAACCTAGGTGCAATCAAGCTCCAAAGAGCCATCAAAATGCCGAAGGCCAAGATTTGATTAAAAATCCAGGGACCAAACCCAAAGATGAATCCTGAGATTGACATGGTCAAAGCCATAATCAAGAAACCATCTACTAACCCCAAATAAAGGACAGACACAAAAAACATAGCTGTAATAGGCTGAATATTTGGCAATCCTATAAATGCTGACCGCAATCCTACTGCCAGTGCTGACAAAATGGCTATCCGAGCCATTCGTTGAATCGTTAGTTTCATATATCTATTATGCCAGAAATAAGTTGAATTGACTAGGTATGATACTTATTTATTTAATTAAAAAAGAAAATAACTGCTAAAAGAAAGAGGCCAATCACATGATTAGCCTTCCCTGAATTACATTTGTTTCAAGCGTTCCACCCGTTCTGAAATTGGTGGGTGAGTATAAAAGAACTTCTGCAAACCAGATTCTTTTTTAGGGTCATTGATAAAGAGGGCTGCGCTAGCATCATCCACGTGATGTTGCATTGGCGCACTATTATCAAGTTTGAGCAGAGCGTTAATCATACCTTGTGGGTTACGTGTCAATTCGACGCTAGAAGCATCAGCTAAAAATTCACGCTGGCGTGAAATAGCCAACTGAACCAAGGTAGCTGCCAAAGGCGCCAGAATAATGGCAATCAAAGAAATAATGAGAAGAATAATTTCCAAGCCACTACTTCCATTACGATCATCATCATTACGACGACGGCCTCCACCCCAGAACATCATATTGCGGGCCATAACAGCTAGCATGGTGATTGCAGATGCCAAGGCAACTGCAATGGTCGAAATACGGATGTCATAGTTACGAATATGACTCACTTCATGTCCGATAACCCCTTCAAGCTCCTCACGATTCATAACCGCAAGAAGACCTGTTGTAGCAGCTACTGCCGCATTCTTGGGGCTTGATCCAGTCGCAAAAGCATTCATAGAAGGATCATCGACAATAAAGACACGTGGCATTGGGATTTGGGCCACCATAGCCATATCCTCAACAACATGATAAAGGTTCGGAGCGGTTTGTTCATCAACCTCTCGTGCACCGTTCATAGCCATAACGACATTAGTTGATTGGAAAATCATGGTAACGGCATAGATAAAACCGATAACTAGAGCAAGAATCAGACCACCGAAGCCTGAACCTAACCAAAGGTAGCCAACACCGTAACCAACAAGGCCTAACAAGAGGAAAAAGACAAGGAGCAGAAGCCAAGTCTTTCTCTTATTTCGAGCAATTTGATCAAATAACATATTAGTTACCTAGTCCACTGAAATCAACCTTAGGCACAGCTTTTTCTTCTTCTGGTGTTTCAAGGAATTCAGCAGCCTTAAAGCTAAACATCTTGGCAATAACATTGCTTGGGAATGTTTCCAATTTCACATTGTAGTTACTTGTTACACTGTTATAAAGTTGGCGTGAATAGGCAATTTTGTTTTCAGTGTTCGTCAACTCTTCTTGAAGCTGGCTGAAGTTTGCACTGGCCTTAAGGTCAGGGTAACTTTCAGCAACCGCAAAGATTCCAGAAACCTGGCGTGTCAATTCATCACTAGCACGCATCGCTTCTGCAGGTGAAGTTGCAGCTGCTACTTGATTACGAAGTTCTGTTACTTTTTCAAGCGTTGAACCTTCGTATTTTGCATACCCTTTAACAGTTTCAATCAAGTTAGGAAGAAGGTCATTACGACGTTTCAATTGAACATCAATTTGACTCCACGCTTCCTTGGTTTGCATGCGGCTATTAACCAAGCCGTTATAACTTGCAATAACAAAAATCACGAGAACAACAATAATGGCAATAATAATCCAAATCATATTTTTTATTCCTTTCTTATACCTAAAGAAAGTCCGTACTACTTCTCTTACAAGTATCTTTAATAGTCTCAGTATATCAAATTTTCAGATAAAAGTGGTAGAATATAAGTCATTTTACAAAAAACTGGACAAGATGTCCAGCTTTTTTTATTACTCTTTAGTCGTATGTCGTTTACCTTGGGCTATGGCATCTGCTTCTGTCATAGTGACGACATTAGCCTTATTGGTATTGCTAGGCATACTATTGATGTCATACCAATAAACATCTGCTGTTCCATGACGCGCCACATAAACTGTTCTACTTTCTTCCTGTGTAGGTTGCACAGGCTCTGGCTCAGAACTCGGTTGTTCAGCCACTTGGGAACTCTCAGAACTAGGCTCAGATGGTGCTTCAGTAAATTCAGTTACCGTATTTGTTGCTGTCCCATCTGCATAATTGATTTCTGCATTTGGTGATTGGTTATCTAAGACAACATGTGTAACTCCCTGACTATCAAGAGCCTCCTTATCTCCACCAAGTTTAATTTCCAAGAGATTTCCAGAACTATCGATACCAACATACTGAAGTTCTACTTGACGAGGCAACAACTCGTCTCCACTGTAGATAGCTGTTACTTTATAATCTAACCAATAGTTAGGGTGGAGTGCCAACCAGTTATCCAAGCGATTCTCGTAATAAAGCATGCCTGACTGATTACCTTCGTCGGTTCCTTTATAATTTCCAGAGTTCAACCAGGCAGTCATAGGTACTAAATTCTTGCCCTCGTCATTGACCCCAGAAAACTGATAGCCAATCAGATGTCCTCGATTCATTAACCAAGATTTTGATTTACCATCACCATAATAAAACTTATAGTTATGCCATCCTATAGGATCATATTTTATTTTACCGGGGCGTTTATTCTTTGGCTCGTCCTTATCTTGTAACTGTATATGAGCACTGTGGGCACGTCCTAACTGGTCCTTTTCCTCCATGACAAACTGTTTTTGACCATTAAAAGCTAATATACCATTGTTCTCATCCGCTTGAGCGACTTGAGGGGGCACAGCCAATGATTGTTTGCTAGTATCTACTGAAAATCCGAAACCTAAAGTAAATACTAAAACAAGAAGAGCAAATAAACGAATCCTACTATTTCTTTTTTCTTTCATCATCTTAACACCATAATATTTTTATGACTTTAATTATACAGGACCTAATCAGATACTATCAATAATTATGTGTAAACACTCAAGTAGAGTTGAAGAATGTTAATCAAATAAGCTTTCAAGTGTGTCAGCACATTGGCCAAACCCTTTATGGATGCGTTGATTTTGCTTGAAATTATAATCTTCAAACAGGGTAACTAAATAACGTTCCAGAGCCTCCTCGTTAGGAAAAAGAACCTTCTTTTTCGTTTGACGTTTGATTTCTTTGTTAAGAGACTCAATGAGGTTTGTCGAATAAATGCTATGCCAATATTCGGAAAAAGCTTTTGATTACACTATAAGATCCATTAAGAAACCAAATAATAGTTCACTTTCAAGTCTCTAAATTGATTATAACCCAAATACTCATCGTTCTGAAGTCGACCTAAAATAATACTAGGATGGATACCAATCTCATCAGCAAATTTCTTAATCGCTTGTTTATCAAAGCAACCTTCATCTATGAATCTTTGATAGTCTTGAGGGGCAATTAGTAAATCTTTCGCAAACTGGTCTGCTAGTTCCTCAGAACGTCTATAAGAGTCACTATCTCCATCATCAGACGAAAAGTCATTCTGAAGAATATGACCAATCTCATGGAAAAGTGAAAACCAAAAAATATCTGATGCTTTATTACGATCTGTTAATAACAACAAGACACTACCGTTTCCAAATTTCTTTGTTGCACCATTTAAATTGGCATTTGCTAAAGCAGGAAGGCCCACCAGGACAACCCCACACTCTAGCAAGATATCGGTCAACGCTTGAGCAAAATCCTTTGGATCTTGTCTCGTCAATTCTCTCAATGTTAGTAAACTTTTCTCTAACTTTCTGCGATTAAGCTTCATAAATTCCTTTCTGTTTAATTTAAATTACCTTTTTGGTAACTTAATTATATCATCTTTAGACAATAAAAAAACAGCCAAAGGTTGATTTGGCTGGAATTATAGTTATTAATTTAGAATAAGAAATGTTACCTATTTTCTTTTTAAAATGTAAATTCCATCACCTAATCTATAACTAGTTAATTCTACATCTGTTGCTCTCGCTGTTTCTATATCATCAAACGAGAGATTTGTTATGATATGATGAGCGTGAGGAAAACCTGTAACTCCAAATATCTTAAACCCAAAAACTCCTAGAACAGGGTTTAGATAACTTGCATTACTGCCAACATACATTAATCCAATCAAAAGAAATAACAATGAATTCATGAAAATACTAGTTGTATTATTCATATCAAAAGACAGTAACGGAGTAAAATACGTAACAATATAGTTCATCAAAGAATCACTTTCTGGGGATATTTCCATATCTCTTGGTATTTTAATACATTCTTTACCATCAAACTTAAATAATTTCCATAATTTGACAACTGAAACAAAAATTAGAATAACAAAAACGGTTCGTATTAATTTATGTTCAAAATCAAAAGCTACTAATCTTTCAAATGAGAACTTTGAATAGTTAATGTTACTCAAAAGGAGCCATAAATATAGTGGTAAATATGAAGTGATAAACAATGTCCACTTAGAAAAAAGATCTCGCTGCATTACATACGTCCTTCTTCAACAGTTTCGACCTCAGAAATGTAAGCTTTCACAAATGCATCTGATATAGAATTAATCAATTGAACACAATTTTTCTCATCAGTAATACTTAACTTTCCATTACTGAACGTAACACCTTCAATTTCTTTATAAAATTTATGAGTTGGATTATTTTTTATAGTTTGTATTTTGTCAATATGTCTAACTGTTTCAGTAAAACGATTCGTATCAGAAACAATTTTAATTAACCTAGTAGCAAGTCTCTTACCATTGATCACTTTTGTTTTCAAAAAATCAATTGAAGCTTGTTCAAATATAGTTTTTATATTTGCATCAGTATCTAGAATTTCTGTTGCTTGCTCAGCAAATTTTTTATTCATTCCAAATATAGAATCAAATTTTGATTCTGCTTGATTGATTAAAATTTTTTCATCATTAACAATCATTAAATCAATCTTCTTGTTTAATCCAAATAGATTATTTCGTTCCCTTAATTTAATTTTACTATCCGTAAAATTACCAATTAACATCTTTTTTTCCAATTGAAATGCATTCACAAAAGAACCGATAAATTTTAGATTAATAACACTGTCCTTCTTTATTTCAACCAAATAGTTATGCAAATCTTTTTCCGTCTCACGAGTTGTACTTAGTAGATGTGTTTGTTCATCATTAAATTGTGAAATCACAGATTGAATATTTTCATATTCTGAAACCTCTACTTGCTCATGTACATTCTTATATGTTATGACTGGATCATATGGTTTTATTTCTCGATTGCTAAAAGTAGATTTATTCATACTTTCAATAAGTGCTTTAAGTATATTTTCTTTAGTTTTCTTATCAGCATCTTGTTTATATAAAAAAATCTCATTTTTCTTAATTTTAATTAGAAAAATTTTAACATACTCATCAAAATCTGGTTGTTGACTAAAAGAAATCAACCGATTTTTTTCGTCATTAATATTTACTTGAATCAATTTATGCCTCTTTCCTCTACTCCACCTTCACCTGTCCATTCATCAGCATTGGCAAGAGCCAATCGCGAAGTTGGGTGAGTTCTTGGTTTTCAAAAATATTGTTCTTAATCTTTTCGTAAATAACATTTGCTTGTGTTTCAAATTTTGACGATACTTCTTTATCAGGAACTATAACAGTTTTCTCTTTTAGAAATTTGAAATGTCTAGCATATCCATAATTTGATAAATCAAAATCTTCAATCATGTGATAAAGTAATACATTTGAAATATTCTCATTATTTGAAATTAAGACTTGAGTGCCATCAGCTCCTCTAGCATAATCAAAATTTATATATTTTACTACTCTAGTGTGATCACCAAATATTACATGCCCATCTTGAGGTTGTAGGATGGCATTTTCATTATTCGTAAAACCTGCAATATATTTTTGACTCTGATCGATAACAGGTATTTCCCCAATAAATTCAATCGAATTATTTTCAATCTTTTCAGCTTTAGTAACTTTATCTAATAAGTTACCAACACTCTCCACTCCCCACCCCTCTGGGATTTCGCGTTTGAGTTCTGGGTTATAGACCATCTTTCCGCCTGATGATTTGTAGGGTTTGCCATTTTGGTCTGGGAAATCAAACTGGACAAACCAGTAGTCATAGAGGGTCTTAGCCATGGCTTCCAACTCTTGGTTGATTTGGTTGTTGATTTCAATCTTGTCATCTAACAAAGTTAATAAATTAGAGATTTTACGCTGGTCAGCAATACTAGGAAGCTCAATTTTAATATCATCAAATGTTGATAAATTTATTGTGTTAAATACACTTCCTTGACTTTTGTTAAGTAAAACATCAACATAATTTTTTAGCCAATAATATAAATAATCTGTATCTAACTTATTTTTCTTTCCTCGTAATCCAAAACACGATTGGTTAAATGCCATAGGTTTAGTTAACTGAGCAATTGCTCCAACTGTTCCTCTAGCAGAAATTATCAAATCGCCTTTTTCTAACATCTTTGTATTACTATTGTTCAAACCTAACTCAGTAATTTTTTTAGATGCAGAACTAACATAGCGATTTGATGAATTAAAATCTGCTACAGCTAACCAATCAATGTTTCCATCCCAAAATTCTTTTACACTTGTTTTTGGAGTTCCTCCACTAATTATTGTTACAACATCACTAAGTTTCTCACTCATACTTCAATCCCTTCATTTGCTCTTCAATCTCCTCCTCCAGTGAATGTGATTGCTGGAAGAGGTCTGACAGTTTGTTTTGAAAGGCGGTCATTTTGGCGTCAAACTCTTCTGCTGTGATATCTACATAGTCAATCTTGATGTCAAAGTACTGACCTGCGCTGAGAGAGTAGTTTTTCTCCTTGATATCCTCATAAGAGACTGTGACAGAAAAGTCCTCGACGGCTTCTTTCTTGATAAAGGTCTCGACGATCTTCTGCTCTTCCTTAGGAGAAAGCACAGTTTTTTGGTTCTTGCCTTCCTTGACCTTGGTTCCGAGGTTCGAAGCATCGATGAGGACAACATCGCCCTTGTTTTTCTTATCGATAAAGAGGATGGAGACGTTGGTACCTGTCGTCGCAAAGATATTGGACGGCATAGAAACAACACCAGCCAGCATTTGGTTGTCTACCAAGTGTTTACGGATTTTCTTATCAATTCCCGATTGAGCAGTAATAAAACCTGTAGGCAGAACAACTGCTGCTTGACCATCTGGCTTCAAGGAATAAATAATATGCTGGACAAAGAGCTCATAGATAGCCATCTTATCCTTAGATTTTGCTGGGGTTTTAGGCACACCTGCAAAGAAACGCTCACTAGCTTCTGGCAAGCTCTCTACTTGGTCCCGCCATTTTGAAAAGTCCAGTTTGAACGGAGGATTGGAGACAATATAGTCCATCTTTTCAGGATGACGATTACGTAAAATGGTATTGCCTTCAACGATATTATTAATAGAGTGTTGGAGTCCGTTCAAAATTAGATTGAGACGAAGCAGATTGGAGGATTTTTGTGAGATATCCTGACTGTAGACAGTAGCCTTATCCACACCAATACGACTGGCGAGATTCATGAGCAAGGTTCCTGAACCCGCAGACGGGTCATAGATACGCACATTTTGAGGTTTGTCATTACCTACTAGGATCTCCGCTATAATCTTAGCGACAGAGTGGGGTGTGTAGTACTCGGCATACTTACCACCACCGTCTTTGTTGTAGTCCTTAATCATGTACTCAAAGAGAGTAGAGAAAAAGTCAAATCCTTGGGAAAAAATAGCTTCATCAAACTTGACGCGAGCAAGAAGATTGATAATGGATTTGGCCACCTCGTTACGCTTACTACTATCTGGTATGATATCGGTAATTAGGCGCTCATTAAAGAGACGAACAGTTGTATCCCCTTCTGTATGGACCGAGAAGATATCGTTATTGTCAATAGCTATTTGATTGAGAGTGTTTTCAAACGTCTCATAAAAATCAGATTCATTTTGCTTGCGATGGAGCGTTTCGATGAATTGATTTGGCTTCATCCAGGCTGTTGAAGTTCCGATATCCTCTAGGAGCCAATCATAATCTTCTTCACTCATAGATACTAGATGCTCATAAGTGTTTTCCGAATCGACGTTTTGAGCTTCATAGAGAAACTTGTCATTCAAGAATTTGTACAAGAAAGATTGGGTAAGGAGCTTGTACTCTCCTGCTTCACCGCCTAAACCAGCATGGGTAAAGACTGCTTTCAAATCGTCTACCAAGTTTTGGACTTGGACCTTATATTGTTCATTCATTAGTTTTGATATTCCTGTTCGTATTCTTCAAATAAAGATTCCACAAGATTGTTGAAGTCTTGTTTTGTCAACTTTTCATTTCCAGTTGATTCTGTGTTTTTCATTTCTTTGCGTGCCTGTTCACGAATCATTCGTTTCAAAAAGTCATTGTTATCAAGGACACCTTGATTTAAACCAATTTGATAATCTAATTTGGCTTTTGAGCCTTTAATCACATGGAAGATAACTGGAAATTCACTTACTACGGTTGAGTTGGTAACATGCTTGAAAGATCGAGCTGCCATTTCATCGCCATTGAAATTCATAGCTAGTCGTCGCATTCGGCTCTTATAATCTTCAAATGCGTCAAACAGATTTTGATACTCAGTCTGAGTTTCTTTGATATTCTCCATTGTGAGGCCTTTCTGCTCATAAATCATATGTTTCTTCAGGATTCTACGGAATTCCTCATAGAGATTTACCCATTCAGGGTCTTTTTCATCTGGACGACCGTTAATCCCACCTGCAACTCGTTTGCGAAGCTCGTAGAGATCATTCGCTGCTAGTCGTAACTCCTCTTCTGCGATTTTAACGAAACTAAATGTCGTATCAGACATTGCTAGATTAAGCAAGGTTCGACTTGAAAATTCATCAGGTTTTTCCATAAGTGAAAGGTGAAGTAAACGTCTTGAAATCACGTTCAACAAAGTCGAAACCTGGTTAATGTCAATTTTATTTAGAAGTTCACGATATCCTAAAAGTCGAGCAACATTATAAAATTGCTTCATCGCTTCTAGAGCTTTTCGTAACTCAATCAGTTGATGTCTATCCCTCACTTCGTCGATGGTTTGAGAGAAGAACTCTAGATTCTCAGTTGGATAATTCATCAAAATTGTCTCTGATTTTTCAAGCTGTTTACTAATTTCATCTGCTGAAACAAAGAGAGAACCAAAAACATTTTCAACATCTTCTCCTGTGTTTTTTGGATCATACTCCTGATTGAGCTCCTCCAAATACGCACGATTGGTTTTATCAAATTCTTTCGAAATATCTGCAAAGTCAATCACATATCCAAATTGATAATCCTTATATGGACGATTAACACGTGTCAATGTTTGAAGTAAGTTATGAGCCTTGATTTTGCGACCTAAGTACAATCTTTTCAACCTGGGTGCATCAAATCCTGTTAGTAACATCGAATATACAATAATAAGATCAATTTTACCTTCTCTATAGCTTTCTACACGATCTTTCTTGTATTCTTTGTCACCTTCATCATGAAGGATTAAAGCTGATGTGATATTTGTCTCCCCACGACTTCTGCGTTCTTCTAATTGCTTTTCAATCTCACGAGCTTGCTTAGATGAATCACAAACGATCATTCCACCTATGGAATCATCATCGAAGACAACATCACGTGCTCTATTGAAATCTTCCAGAATGAAATCCAACATTGGTGAGACATAACGTGGATGGGCAAAAATATCATCTTTTGAAAGATCTCCACGCAAGATTTCTTCATTGATGGTTTGAAGAGTCTCTTTATAAGAGGTTTCAATATCTTCACGCATCAGACGAAGTGTAAAACCATCATCAATCGATTGATTATAGTAGTATTTATGGATATAATCACCAAAAATATCACGAGTCGTTGCATGACTTTCCTTGGTTTTACCATCTTTTTTATATGTTATTAGGGGCGTTCCAGTCAATGCAATCTTAATAGCATTTTTATCTGCATTGTATAGATTTGGGAGATAGGAGCCTTTCTCATTATATGAACGGTGAGCTTCATCAATAAAATAGATATTTTGACGATTTAAATCATAGCCTGAATGATCTGTTAAATCTGAATTATCCTTAAATTTTTGAATATTAACGACAGCAACTTGATAAGCATCATGTTTTTCATTCAATTCTTGTGGACTGTTAATCCTTTTTACTTTCAAACCACGTTTCGTAAACTCTCGCGTAGCTTGATCTGCAAGATCCAAGCGATCAACTACAAAATAAAACTGAGGCACGATTCCTTGTTTTGAGAAATAATTTGTAAGGTACCTGATATTAAAATAAGACAAGGCAGTTTTTCCAGATCCTTGTGTATGCCAGATGACACCTTTCTTCACTCCTTTTCCAATTGCATCCTCAATTGCTTTTGTTGCAAAAAACTGTGGATAACGCATCACATGTTTTTGCAGTTGAATAGTGCCATCTTTCGAGTGTTCTTCTACATAAGCTAATCCATATCGAAGCAAAAACAATAGTCTTTCCTTTTGATAGAGTGATGAGATAAATGTATTACAAGGTGTACTTGGATCTTGATTTGTCTTAAATTCTGGCTGAGATTTCAAGGCAAATCGATTAACATCTTTTAATACTGCGTCAATCTCCTCTTCACCTAATGAACGTATAGAATAAATTAGTTCCTCTTCTCTTTCTTCCTTAAATGCATTGAATTTAGTTTTTGAAAATGCATTGGAACAGTAAAAGGATCCTTGCTTTTGTTGACCTTGACCACTGATATAAGGTAAATTATCTGAGAACGAAATTAATTGTGTAATATTATTGAAACGACGGAATCTCCTATTCTCAAATCTAACGGCTGTTCGTGATTGCTCAGATTGAATAGCAGTCTTACCATCACGAATGGCATTAGGTTGTTTCACTTCAATATATGAAAGTGGTAAGCCATTTATAAAAATGACGATATCAGGTCTAAACTCGTCTCCTCCATTTTGACAGGTTACCTCTAAAGCAAGGTGAAATGTATTATTTTCAGGGTTTTCCCAGTCAACATAAGTTGGACCACTATCACTTACTATACGATTATAAAAGGCACGTCCTAAATCATTTTGATCTAATTCAATCTTGATATTATTAAGTTCTCTTTCAACATCCAAATCAGTTGCATAATTATTGAACTTTAAAAATTGCTCTCTAAAGATTGAAATTAAAATATTTGTTTCGGGGTCTCTCCCCATAATCTCCTTACCATTATGAGGAAGATATGTATACCCCAAACGCATTAAGTGTAAGGCTGCTGGAATCTGAACCCTAGTTAATTCTGAAAACTCTCTTCTAGAAACCATTGTTTCACCTCTCCGTCCTGTCATAATCCCTTACATTATAGCATTTTCACGGTTTCTTTCATAGTTTTGGGAAAGTTCAAACAAAAAAACACAGCTTGGTTCCGTGTTTTTATCTTCTATTTACTCTTTTTTTCTGAATGAGTTTTTCCACTCTTTGGTAACTGGCTTCAATTTCTTCCTTGCTAGAGAGTTTTGATTGTAAGTCTTCCCAGCTACTGCCGATGGCTGGATTAGTTTGATTCTTCATAAGTTTCTCTTTTTACTCTCCCCTATGAATCGTAAACCCTGTGGCTTGTTGGTTAGCCATGATGGTCATGTCTGAAATCTGAATGCGTCGTGGTTGCTTGGTAACATAGAGGACTGCCTCCGCAATATCTTGGGCTTGGAGGGCTTCCAAACCTTGATAAACCTTGGCTGCCTTCTCCTTGTCACCGTGAAATCGAACTTGAGAAAAGTCCGTCTCAACAATACCTGGCTGAATGGTTGTTACCTTGATATCTGTGGCAATGGTATCAATACGCAAGCCGTCACTAAAAGTTTTCACTGTAGCTTTGGTTGCTGAATAAACAGCGGCGCCTGCATAAGCATAGATGCCTGCTGTAGAGCCCATATTGATGATATGGCCCTCATTGGCAGCTACCATACTCGGCAAAATCTGACGTGTCATCATCATCAAGCCCTTGACATTGGTGTCGAGCATGGTCAGCAGGTCCCACTCTTCGTAGTCTTGGTAAGCTGTTAGGCCTAGTGCCAGGCCTGCATTATTGACTAAGACATGGACTTGACCCACACTTTTAAGAATGGCTTGGCAAACGTCCTTGACCATCTCCATATCAGTAACATCCAATGTAAAGGTCCAAACTTTTTGGGCCTGGATAGGTGGCTTGGAGCTCTTCTTTCAAGGCTTCTAAGCGCTCCACACGGCGACCTGTTAGGATGACATTTTCCCCCTCTTTGGCAAAGGCATACGCCGTTGCTTCACCAATTCCTGATGTTGCTCCTGTAATAAGTACGTTTTTTGGCATGATATCCTCCATTTCTATAGTTCAGATGACCCTAATCGCTGTTAGTTAATTCACTCAATTTTTTGATATAATCAGGAAGTTCTAGCTTGGGGTGACTATATTTCTTGTTTCCTGACTTCCAAAATATCGAGAGTAATTGGTTGAAACCATCTTGAAGAACCTTTTTTTGTTGGTCAGTAAGGTTGCCAAATTCTTGCAACAACTGACCTAGTTTAGGGAGAGTTTTTATCCCAAGATCGTCTAGACTTTCAATTCCAGAATCAAGGATGGTATCAAAGAATAAATCTCAGACTTGCTTGAGTTCTTGATTTGGCAAGGTCTCAATCCATTCTTGGAAAGTTCCTTCCATGCGTTGACTCATCTCTGTGGGCTGATCCACATAGATAAATTCCCTGTTCTCCGGGTCAACCTGCCAAAGTAAGGCATTATGTTGAGAAGATCCCTATACCTTTCGCTGCTACTAGCTGAGCAGCCTGTTCCCAGTAGAGCATGACTCTACAACAGAATCTCGGGGTCTGATAACTGTCATCTTGACTTTCAACTCTTGGTAAGCAGGATTTTCTAAGAGTGGTTTCATCAACCTTGGAGAATCTAGAAGCAAAAGCTCTGCTATTTGCTCACGTAGAACAAGTCGAGCTTTGAATAGCCGAATAGAGGGCAAGATTACCACCCTTTGAATGGCCAGAAACAAGTGATATAGCCACTGAGATTAGGCAAGTGATCAGACCGAAAGGCAATAGCTGAGCGATGAGCTGGAATTTCTCGACTATAGGTCAGCTGAAAATCCTCCTTCCATCCAACGACACTATATCTGTCCCACGAAAGACAAGCTGATGGTAGTCTAATTCAGGTAAACTGAAAATTATGGCTGCAAATTGCTTTTCAACTTCCTTGTCCAAGACACTACGGTAGCTACTTAGATTAAGTCCCGCAAAACGCCTCGACCTGACCATAGATTCAGCTAGTTCAACCCGTTTCTTAGTCACCATGAAGCTGTAGTCTAGATTCAGGTCTTTCTCCTCGCATAATCATGTAAATTGAGGGGCTTCTGTAAATCACTTGCTGTGAACCATTTGTCATAGGTCAGGTAACCAATTTCGTTGATGCAAACCTTATCCAAGATATTGAGAGGTTCTTGATCAAAGGTAAGCTCCTTCACCTGTTCAAGATAATCGATTAAATTGGGCATGGTAAACTCTTTGAAAGTCTTTCTTACTTTGATTTTACTAGAATTTTCACAAAATTGTTAGTGAAAAATGTGATATGATAAGAGAGATTATTTATTAGGAAAAGGAAGCTTATGACTATTTCACGATTTTACCGTATCTTACTAGCTCTTTGTGGACTGGTAGGAGTCTCTATTCAAATCCATGATGATGGTTGGGGCATGTTGCTCTACTACACCGTTTTGTCCAATATCCTCGTCTTTTCTAGTTTGATTTTCTTTATCATCTATGACTTCAAAAAAGGGGATGCGACGACTAACACAAAACTCTTGCGTTACAAGGGTGGCGTAACCATGGCCATCCTCATCACTGGAGTCATCTATCACATCCTCTTGGCTCCTATTACAGAACCTGAGAAATTCTGGACCCTCCGCAATTTCTTAGTTCACTATATTGTCCCTTGGGGATTGGTGCTTGATACCCTCATTTTCGATGCTAAGAAAGCCTTTCGTCTGCGCGAACCACTTTACTGGTCCCTATTCCCACTGTCTTACTTCGCCTTTGCCCTTCTAAACGGACTGGTTCTAAAACTGTCAATTCCAGGTGCCAAAGATAGTCCTTTCGCCTACTTCTTTATCAATGTCAATAAATTTGGTTGGAATAAGGTCATGATAAACGTCCTGGTCATCAGTGCTGGCTACATTGCTGTTGGCTATCTCTTATTCCTCTTGAAAAAATTTATCGGTCGTAAACCGGCATAAAATACAAACTGAGCTCCAAAAGGAACTCAGTTTTTCTATTTCAATAATCCTAATCTATCAAAAGCCTTATAGAGGCCATCAACATCAAAAAAATAAGTTTTGACATGATATTACCTCAAATATTTTGTCCTTATTATAGCCTTATATTGATTTCAGGGCTACTATTATCCTTAGACAAACTGATACTATCCTACGATTGTATTCTTCTCAATCCAATGTATTGCTATTTCGTATGAAAGAAGTTATCATGAAAATATGAACGATTTAAAAACATTACTGAACCATTTGCCCTATAAACTAGCAGCCTATGATGCTACAGGAACCCTTCTCTATGACAATGGTGGGGCTGACGGTAGCTTTTTTCCCCGTGAGTCTGAAAATTTGCCCGATTGGATTCTATCTGAGATTTTGGCTTCTCCTAACAAAGAAATGAGTTATCAAATTCCCACAGACAGTTTTGATCAAATCCTAATCCAGACCTATCAGGCTGTTCTAGATAAAGAAGGAAATGTCCTTGGATTTTGGGAAACCATTTATGATTTAAAACAACCTCTCAAGACCTATCTGGATAGTTCTGCTCAAGCTCTAGTAGCTTGGTCTGATGCCACTAGTGGTGCTAGTTTTAAGGAAAAATCTGATAAATAAGGCTAAAAATCCTTCTTAAATAAATGAAATATTCACTTAATTCACAACTAATCCCCTAATAATACCCTCATTAAATAAGTTTGAGCTAGTATCACTAAACTTTAAAAAAATAAGTCACTGTAATATATCTCACATAATTTATATGCCGAGTGTTTTGCATTTTTACGCTATTTAATGTAGAATGGGAAGGGATGAGAAGAAGAATTAAACCGATCGTTGTTTACGTGGTTCTAGCTCTTTTAGGATTAGCATTAGTTATTGCAAACATTCACAATACGTCTAAACAGCAGGCGCATCTCGAGAAAGTGAAATCAGCTATTCCTTCTGCTACTACACCAAAAACAACAACCAGTAGTACATCTGACAGTTCCGATGAGGAGCTGATACTCAATCCCATTATCGACCTTTCGGGTTGGCAACTTCCTCAGGATATCGACTACGATGTCTTGTCAAATTATATTTCTGGTGCTATCATCCGCGTCTTCGGTGGTTCACAGATTAGTAAGGATAGTAATGCCGCCAGCTCAAATGGAGTTGACAAATCTTTTAAAACACATATCAAAGAACTCAAAAAACGTGACGTTCCAGTTGCCGTCTATTCCTACGCCCAAGGTACTTCTGTCAAAGAGATGAAGGAAGAAGCTCGTATTTTCTACAATAATGCTTCTCCATACAAACCTACCTATTACTGGATTGACGTTGAAGAGGAAACCATGTCTAACATGGAGGAAGGTGTCCAAGCCTTTCGTGCTGAACTCAAACGTCTAGGAGCTGAGAAGATTGGCCTCTATATTGGTGCCTATTTCATGCTTGAGCAAGAAGTTTCAACCAAAAACTTCGATGCCGTTTGGATTCCAGCCTATGGTACCGACTCGGGCTACTATGAGGCTTTGCCAAATACTGAAATCGGCTATGACCTTCACCAGTATACGTCACAAGGAAGCCTTCCTGGTTTCGACAATACCCTAGATCTTAATCAAATCAACCCTGAGAAAAACAAGCGTAAAACCTTTGAAAAACTCTTTGGAAAGATTAAGAAGAAATCAACTAAAAATAAGAAAACTACTTCGACAAGTTCAACTAGCTCAGCAACTGTAACCAGCTCATCTCGTTCCTCAAAGTCGTCTACTAGTGAGTAAAAACCAGTGTTTCAGACACTGGTTTTCTTCTTGCCCAAATTGACTTAGGCGTGTTTGGACAAATGTGTTATAATGGAAAGTAGAAATGTACAACTTTGAAAAGGAGATAACGTAATGGCTAAAAAAAGCAAAGTCAAGAAAACTTTGGTCGACCAAATTCTTGATAAGGCTAAAATAGACCATGATAGCTTATCCTTCAACGGTTTAGAAGGAGAGCTTCCAGAGGATGTGGCGCGTGAGAGCATCTATAAAACCCTTGCCCTTAAAGGGGATAAGACAGGACCAGTCATTGGTATTATCCCTATCACTGAGCATCTATCCGAAAAGAAATTAGCTAAAATTTCAGGCAACAAGAAAGTTCAAATGATTCCACAAAAGGATCTCCAAAAAACAACTGGCTATGTACACGGGGCTAACAATCCTGTGGGAATTCGTCAAAAACACAATTTTCCCATTTATATCGATCAGTCTGCCCAGGAAGCAGGTTTTCTTATTGTCTCAGCTGGAGAGATTGGGCGTTCTATCCGCATCAACAGTCAAGAACTTGCTGATTTCGTTAATGCCGAGTTTGCTGATATTAAGGAGTAATCATGAGACTATATTTTGTACGCCACGGTAAAACTCAATGGAATTTGGAAGGACGCCTCCAAGGTTCCAAGGGAGACTCTCCCCTTCTTAAAGAATCTATTGAGCAAGTCAGTGAGCTTGGCCATTACCTCAGTGATACTCATTTCGACTTGGTCTTATCAAGTGACTTACCACGCGCTAAAAAAACAACTGAACTCATCATGGAGTCTCAAAAAACTAAAGCTAAAATTACCTATACCAAGGATCTGCGTGAGTGGCAATTGGGGAAACTAGAGGGACAAAAACTTTCTATCATTCAAGCGATTTATCCCAAAGAAATGGATGCCTTTCGTCATAACCTGGCCAACTTCCGTGCCAACAACTTTCAAGCGGAGTCCGTCTATCACACAACCAAACGTGTAGCTGACTTAGTCCGAACACTGAAAGATAGTAGTATGAAGAACGTCCTCCTCGTCGGACATGGAGCTAATCTAACAGCTTCTATTCGTAGTCTACTTGGCTTTGAACCTGGTCTTCTTCGTAAAGCCGGTGGTCTTGACAATGCATCTGTCACAATTCTCGAGACAGATGATTGTGAGCACTTCACTCTCAAATCTTGGAATGACACATCCTATAGGACTCAAGTCAACAAAATTAGCTAAGTCATCATCTTATATCGTGAAATAAGCGGTCCTTAACAGGATCGCTTTTTTTGCATGAAAAAACCCATAAAACTATTACTTTTTAGGGCTACTTGGCAATTATTTCCGACTCGGTTCATCTTTGACAATTCTATGAACATGTTCCCAATAGTTATCAGAAAACCCTCTTTGCTTTTCTTCAGCATTAAGATGGTCCGCCAAGGCATAATAGGAATCTCAGGCAACACACTTCATCTGCTCCGCATCTCTAACACCCACAAAGAGATCACCACATTTATCGTTGAGCTCTTCTACCTATTTTCTAAAAGCATCACGCTCAGTACTTAGTGCTTCAATATCATATTTTAAGTTATCTGTTTCCACCATTTCACCTCCCCCTTTATCACATTCTAGACAATAAAACGGCCTCGTTAGGCCGTTTTTTTATTTTCCATACTTCATACGAAGAATTTTTTCCTGGTTAGCATCCAAACGAAGGAGAATAACCACCTTATCAATACTCATATTGCTCTCAAGAAGACGTTCAGCTGCCATCATAAGACCATTGTTAATACCCAGTTGAAGAACTGGATTTTCTTTATCGTTAATATCAAAGATAAATTTGTTATTTGGAAGGTCGAAAAGGACTTTCACAGCTCCAAAGAGTTGCTCGAAACTATCGATTTCCAAGTCAAAGACTGGTTTCGTACCGGGTTTAAGGCTACGTCCACGGTGGTTAAACCACATAGAATGCCAGCCACTGTTAAAGGCACCCATAACGTCATTGTCGTATGAATCTCCGACGTAGAGAGTCGTCGATGGATTCATATCAAATTGTTCAGCAGCAAGATTGAAGATTTCCTTTTCAGGCTTTTGGAATCCTGTTGCCTGACTGACGATGACACATTTGGGATCCACGTAATCGTATAATCCTAACTTCTTGACTTTCTTAAGCTGATGCTCTGTTGGTCCATTAGTAATAATTCCCATACGAACATTTTTTTCTTTGAGGAAATCAAGGGTCATGCGCATTTCATCAAGCATAGTAATGTTTTCCAACTCATGCTCGTAAACCTCTTGGAAATGGTTCCCCATTTCTTCATCGATTTCATGGTAACCAAACTCCAAAAGTGTCTCTTTACAGCGCCAAAAACGGAAATATTCGGTTGTCCACTCACCGGTCATTACACGTGGAAAACCGATGTCAGAATAGTGGCGGAAACGAATATAAGCCTGATTCATATGGGTCATATCAAAGTCAGGGAAACATTTTTCCATGGCAATACGATAAGGTGCCTGTTGGTCGTAAATAGTATCATCAACGTCAAAAACAATAGAAGTAATCATTTGTCCGTTCTCTCTTATGTCGTTCTCTTGGCATAGACTTAGCAAACTAGAATGTCCGATAACTAAACTGATGAAGCAGTCAGCCCCTAAGCCTAAGTCTTGCAAAAGTTGCTTTAAGTCAACTGTCTATAAGCAGTCATGCATATCTGTTTTTTGATTAGCATGAAATTGCTCAAACATTTTTATTATACCGTTTTTGCCCTCTTATTTCAATTTTTGACCAAAATTGGGAAAATATTATTCGTGACTTTCAGTATTTCAGATAGAAAAAAGGTTTGAAACATGACATTCCAAACCTTAGGGATCTTCTTATCATCAGATGATTATTTAATTTCTTTAAAAGTCATTTTCTGTTTCACTTCACCCTGACCACCTTTGGCAATCTGGTAATAGAAATCTTTTGATGTGAAATGGTCGCCATAAGCAAAGACCTTATTGTACTGCCATTGTGACAATTGATCATCCTCTTTTTTACCGAGAGTCAAAGTTATTTTTGTCACATTATATTCCCATTTAGCTGTTTGGTCACTATAAGCTTTGTCAAAATCAGTCTGGCTCTTAGCGGCATTAACCACTGTCGTACGGTCCTGACTCACTAGTGCCTTGTTACCACCCTCTTGGAAGGCTACATACATGACACGATTGTTGACCTCACCATTTAAAGAACTTGAATATTGGTAAACCTTACCAGGTACAACACTATCCAAATGGTGTGATCCCCAGTAATAGAAGACACTGAAACCAGCTCCCGTAACCAAGAGGCAAGCAAGTACAACACTAATAATGATATTTCTCTTTGACATGATTGGCCTCTCTCTATTCGTCACCAGTTAGGTCAGAGGAATTTGCCTCTAAGTCTGTTTCAGTATGACTTGAAGAACTTGATGATGAACTTGATGATGAACTTGAACTCATGCGTGTTTCTGTTTGAGAATCATCACTTGATGAAGCTTTTGATTCAGATGATGTTTTAGTGCTTGATGATGAACTTTCTTTTTCTTTATAGACATCAACGTTGAAGGCCCACTTATCACCCTTGTAAGTTACCTTAATTTGGGCATATTTTGCCTTGATAAGCTCTGACATTTTGCCACCATTGTTAAGGGTGTCGTAAATCTTCTCAGCGAGTGCTTTGGCATTGGCTTCAGTTCTGGCACCATCTTTAGGACCATTAGCAATGTCTTCATCTTTAGCAGTTTCGCCTTGACGGTAAAGCGCTGTTCTTTCAGTGTCCTCCTTAGCATCAGCATTCAGATCATTCTTATCATCTACATGTGAGAAGAATTTCCATGCAGGTCTACCTGAGCATTTTTGTTGATAAATATTTGAAACTTCTTCTTGAACCTTGTCTTGGAAAGCATCCTCAGTCAATTCATTTTCTTTAGAAGTATCTGTACTTGCTTTACTTTCACTGCCACTTGCTGTTGAGCTTGATGCAGAAGAGCTTGTTGAGCTTGATGAAGCGTCTTTAGATTCTGATGATGAAGAAGATGACTCCTTACTTTCTTTAGAACTTTATCCTTATCGTTATTATTGTTGTTATTGGAGAATGAAATGCTGTGATCAGAATTATCTGGAGCCGTAAATCATTGTATTCTTAGAGTGGTCATCAGATACAAAAGTAGTATTATAGATAATCACTCGGTTATTATCGCCATAATAGTTGTTGATAACAATCTTAGAATGTACACAACGATGACCATTACCAATAACATGATAACCTGCTGGTACATCACCATCACGTTTTAAAATAAGGACATCATCAGCAAAGATAAGATCAATATTCTGAATATTGTTATCGTAGGCTAATTTTTCAATAGAGATTCCCCACAAGGTATCTCCCCATTGAATCACATATTGTTGACCATCTAACTGTTGTGGATTGATGTTCTGAGTTGTCAAATTATTTGTAATTGTTGCGGTGTGCTGGCAATCCAGTTTGTAATATCTGCAGCGTGAGCACTTGTTTGATTTTGATAAAAGCCATCTGCTAACACAGATACCGTAGGTAGCCCAATAGGCGCTAGTAAAGCGCCAAGCATCTCGGCTTTACCAACATAATTTTTCTTTTTCATTGTGTATTCTCCTTAATTTCATACTAATCTTAACTAGCCCCTTTATTTATCTGACATTTAGTCATTTGTCCTATCTTTAGAGGATGAATTATGATACAATATTAACGACTATTTTATGGAGGACTAACATGCCAAATCAACACATGGAAGAATTAAACGATCAACAGATTGTCCGTCGTGAAAAAATGGCGGCCTTGGCTGAACAAGGAATCGATCCTTTTGGTAAGCGATTCGAACGCACAGCTACATCTGGTCAATTAAAAGAAAAATACGCTGATAAAACAAAAGAAGAACTGCACGAAATCAATGAAACTGCTACTATCGCAGGCCGTTTGATGACTAAGCGTGGTAAAGGTAAAGTTGGCTTTGCTCACATCCAAGATCGCGATGGTCAAATCCAAATCTACGTGCGTAAAGATGCTGTCGGTGAAGAAAACTACGAAATCTTCAAGAAAGCTGACCTTGGTGACTTCCTCGGTGTCGAGGGTGAAATTATGCGTACAGATATGGGAGAACTTTCTATCAAGGCTACTCATATCACGCACTTGTCTAAAGCCCTTCGTCCATTGCCTGAGAAATTCCACGGACTTTCAGACATTGAAACGATTTACCGTAAACGTTACCTTGATTTGATTTCTAATCGTGAAAGCTTTGACCGCTTTGTCACACGTTCAAAAATCATCTCTGAAATCCGTCGCTATCTCGATGCTCAAGGTTTCCTTGAAGTAGAAACTCCTGTTCTTCACAACGAAGCTGGTGGTGCTGCTGCTAAACCTTTCATCACTCACCACAACGCTCAGAATATTGATATGGTACTTCGTATCGCAACTGAGCTTCACCTCAAACGCCTCATCGTTGGTGGTATGGAACGTGTCTACGAAATCGGACGTGTCTTCCGTAACGAAGGCATGGATGCCACTCACAACCCTGAATTCACAACTATCGAAGTTTACCAAGCTTATGCTGACTTCCATGATATCATGAACTTGACTGAAGGTATCATCCAACACGCTGCTAAAGCGGTTAAAGGTGATGGACCTATCAACTACCAAGGAACTGAAATCAAGATCAACGAACCATTTAAACGCATCCACATGGTTGACGCCATCAAGGAAATCACCGGTGTTGACTTCTGGCAAGATATGACTTTGGAAGAAGCTAAAGCTATCGCTGCTGAAAAGAATGTTCCAGTTGAAAAACACTACACTGAGGTTGGTCACATCATCAACGCCTTCTTCGAAGAATTTGTTGAAGAAACTTTGATTCAACCAACATTCGTTTACGGTCACCCAGTTGCTGTGTCACCACTAGCTAAGAAAAACCCAGAAGACCCACGCTTCACTGACCGTTTCGAACTCTTCATCATGACTAAAGAGTACGGAAATGCCTTCACCGAATTGAACGACCCAATTGATCAATTGTCACGTTTCGAAGCACAAGCTGCTGCTAAAGAACTCGGTGACGACGAAGCAACAGGCATCGACTACGACTACGTTGAAGCCCTCGAATATGGTATGCCTCCAACAGGTGGACTCGGAATCGGTATCGACCGTCTCTGCATGCTTCTTACTGACACAACAACCATCCGTGATGTCTTGTTGTTCCCAACGATGAAATAAATCAGATTAAAAATGTTGTTAAATCAACGTTTTTAGTTTGTTAAGAACAAAACTTACGACTAATTTACGACCAAATATTAAGAAGTCTAAATACTTCTAAAAAAACAAAACTGAACATCTCATCTAGATATGATATTCTAGACTTGAGATGTTCGGTTTTCTGTAAGATCTGTTTTAATATCTTTCTTTTTATTGGGTTCAAAAAAAACTCTATCTTAACTTTCCTTAACACATTTCATTGGAAAAGTTCTCAATAATTTACATAAATTTCTTTGAAATATAAAAAGAACCCACTTCCTTTAAAATTTTAATGCTATTAACATTCTAAAGTTACTAATACTATAACTAATATTGTATAATGGAAAAAATGGAGGTTAACTATGAAAAAAGACGCTATTTTATCAGATGATAGAAAATACCGTTACATTTTATCAAGAACTTGAGATGAAATAAAACCTATCGTTCTATTTATCGGATTAAATTCATCAACTGCCGACGAAACCCAAATTTCAAGTTGAAATTAGCCACCCATAAGAAATTCACTCGGCGACTTG